>ERZ808277.293-NODE-293-length-16954-cov-5.349725_pt1 | contig 16954 bp, 19 predicted proteins | sample MGYA00521240_ERZ808277 | MGnify/ENA primary metagenome ERZ808277 (study PRJEB31516, sample SAMN03275599) | gut metagenome | biome: mammalia-associated habitat; material: feces | host: Papio cynocephalus | place: Kenya | collected 2012-07-17 ... | reverse complement strand
TGCCGCTGACTGTGATTTTCTGTCCCGGCTCAATGCCGGCAATCTTCGCGCTTTCAAATTCAAGTCCCTGCGCGCAGCACGCAAGAACATCGGTGATGATGCAGTAGTCGTGCCGTCCGAGAGGCTCGTTGTCGTAGAAAGTTTCAAAAGTTCCAGTCATTCGGATTGTTTTTCCCTCGTATTTTTCTGGCTTCACAACAAGCTGGAAAATAAACGCATATGCAAGGTCGGCGTTCATTTTTGAAAGGTCAATCTCAACGTCGGTTTTTGGCGCGGAGATTTCTTCAAAGCTAGTTCCGTAATAGTCGTAGGATGACGAAGAGGAATCTTGAGCCGAGTCGCTGGAATTTTGCGTCGCGCTCTCAGTGCTTTGCGGGGCAGCATTTTCCGTGCCGCTGCTGTAGCTGTAGTAATTGTCATAGTTGCCGGAAGTGGCATTCTGCTGCCTGCTGTCAGATGATTCTTCCTTGATTTTTTCTTCTATTATATTGGCAACTTTGTTTCTCTTTGGAAGTCCGCCTGCGCTGTAGGATTTTTTCGCCGAGCATGATGAGGCTGCAATCAAAATCAAAATCAAAGCGGCAGTCTGAATCTTTTTCATAAAAATCTCCCGGCAACGCAATGAAGTGCGAAAATCATTATGTCGATTATCACGATTGTGGCTCCAACCGGCGTTGAAAGAACAATCGAAATCATAATTCCCAAGAACGATGAGAATGCGCCAAGGGCGGCGGAATAAATCACCGTGGACTTGAAGCTTTTCATAACGCGCATTGAGCTTAAAGGCGGAAAAACAAGAATCGCCGTTATCAGAAGCGAGCCTACAAGATTCATCGCAAGCACAATCACAACGGCTGTAATCACGGCAATTAAAATGTCGTAAATGCCCGCGAATCTGTCTTCCGTGCGCAAAAAGTCCGGGTCAAAAGTCGCTGAAAAAATCCTGTTGTAGAAAAAGACGAAAGCGGCAATCGTAACGCAGGAAATCAGAACCGAGACCGCGACCTTGCCTTTTGTGAGAGTGAGAATCGAGGTTGAGCCGAAAAGCGTTGTGCAGACATCGCCTGAGACATTCGCCGAAGTTGAAAAAACGTTCATCACAAGATAGCCGAATGCAAGCGCGCCCACGGAAATCATCGCAATCAGCGAGTCCGACTGCACTTTTCTTTTTTTGTCCATGCAAAGAAGAAAAACCGCGCAAAGAACCGTAACCGGAATTGTAAAAAGGCTGTCGCTCACAAGCTTCATCGTAACGGCAACCGAATATGCTCCGAACGCGGCGTGAGAAAGTCCGTCTCCAATAAGCGAGTAGCGGCGAAGGACAAGAACTGTTCCCAAAAGCGACGCGCACAGAGAAACAAGAACGCCGACAATCAGCGCGTATCTAACAAACGAAAATGAAAGGTAATAAGAAAGTTTTTCAAGAATTTCCATCGAAGTCTCCAGTGTTTCCAGTTTTTTCAGCCGCGTTTTTCATCAGATTTGACAGACGATGCGCCTTTGCAAAAATCCGCGCGGGTTTCAAACTGGACTTTTCCGCCTTTGAACGAAAGAATGTGCGATGCGTAATCAATGCAGTCCAAATCGTGGCTCACCATTACAACGGAAAGCCCTTCATTGTTCAGTTTTTCCAAGATGGCGTAGAATTCCTTTGCGGCGGCCGGGTCAAGCGCGGAAACAGGCTCGTCAAGAAAAATCAGTTTTTTTGCGGCGCACAAGGCACGTGCAAGAAGAGTCCGCTGCTGCTGTCCGCCTGAAAGTTCCGTAAAACGCCTATGCGAAAGGGAAGCGATTCCGACTTTTTCCATCTGCTCGTCCGCAATCAGTTTCTGCGCCTTTCCGTAAAAAGGTCGGTTTTTAAACTGCCCGAGCGTTCCCGAAAGCACAATCTCGCGCACGGAAGCCGGAAAATCCGCGCTCACCGAAAGTTTCTGAGGAAGATAGCCTGTCTCGTTTCGGCAAAGTCCGTCTCCGAACAAAAATTCTCCGCTGATTTTTTTCTGAAGCCCAACAAGAGTTCTCATAAGAGTTGTTTTTCCGCTTCCGTTTTCTCCAAGAATGCAAACGTAGCTTCCTTTTTCCACAGTAAAACTTACCGGCGGCGAAACTGCCTTTCCGTCATATCCGACCACAAGATTCTCGCAAGAAATGTACGCCATTTTTTTTCTCCTCAGCAGTTTTTCCAGAAGTCTATAAATTCAAGCATAAACTGCTGGATTCCGCCGAACCACTTCTGCTGAAAACGGCAGGCATTTTTTCCTATGTAGCGGAAGTGCCAGCATTCCCAGCGGTAGCCGGTAACATCTTCATAGCCTTTTGGAAACGAAAGAGACCATCCGTAATCCGCGGCGTTTTTATAGACCCATTGTCCCATCCGGGTTTTGTCAAAGTCATCAGAAATTGAGCCGAAGTCAACCGCAGTTCCAAGCTGATGCTGACTTGTTCCGGGGCGTGCGCTTTCTCGTTCAGCCTCTTCAAGTCCGTCCACGCTTACGTAGTGGTTAAAAAGATTTTCCTGATAAGAATAAGAGCGGTAGGCTGAACTTACAAAAAGCCTGATTCCGTCATTCAGCGCGGCCTGCGCCATTTCATTCAAAGCAGAATAAGCTTCCGCTCTTATTTTCATTCCGTCTTTGTTCAAGTCAAAAAGACTGTTCTTTTCCAAAGAAACCAAGTCTTTCGGCGCGTAAGAAGAAGTCGCGGTGTGCTTTTTGTCAATTAAAAAGAAAAGGCTTTTGTCGTCCGCACGGAAAGTCTTTTCCTCTTCAAGAATCGCGTGAAGGTCTTTTAAAAATTCCGCCTTGTTTTCTTCTGTAACACAAATGGCTTCTTTTGCCCTGCCGGACATTTTCTGAAAAACTCTGCCGAACTTTTCTTCTTCCGCAGATGAAATTTTTTCAGCCGGCTTTGAAGATTGTGCATAAACTTTTTTTGCGCATCCTGCAAGACAAAAAATCCCGGCGACCGCAAAAATCTCCAAAAGTGTTTTTTTAGTCATCAAAAACCTCATTTATAAAAAAGATTTTCAAGAAAAAGGGGCTTGCCTGCCTTTCGGCAGGCCGGGCTATTCGCACTTCGCTACCGCTCATCCGCTTCACTCACTTCGTTCGCTCCAGTGGACTGCTTCGCAGGTGCTTCTATCCCTAAGCTGAAACTAGTTCAAGGCTTCTTTCAAAACAGAAAGGTTTTCCGTCATTGTGCCAAGATAGTTTTTTCCGCCCTTAATGTCTTTCTGGTTCACCGACTGCAATGAATCCATCTTCAGAATCTTCTGGTTCTTTTTTGATGTGTTCTGAATTACAGTGCGCGCGATTTTTCCGTTTGAATTTTCGATTGTAAGAACGCTGCCAAGTCCAAGCTCGTCAACTTTCTTCGCAAGGAAAATCACAGTCTCAAAGCTGGCCTCGCTTTCCGCGCTGCATCCGACAAAAGCCGCATAATATTTAAGGCCGTAGTCGTCAGCAAGATAGCGGAACGGGAATCTGTCGCCAAAAAGAATTGTCTTGAACTTTGAGGACGCTACAGTTTCAGAATACTTTTTGTCCAAAGCGTTGAGCTTTTCAACATAGTTCTTTGCATTTGCCGCGTAAACAGAAGCGTTTTTTGGGTCAAGCTTTTCAATCTGGGAAGCAATCGCATTTGTCAAAACGGCTGCATTCTTGACAGAAAGCCATACGTGCTCGTCGTATTCAACCTCGTCATGCTCGTGGTGATGTCCATGCTCATCTCCGTCCTCATCGTGGCTGTGTCCGTGTCCTGCCAAATGCTCGCAGATTTCCTCGCCGCTCATGCTTGCAGGAAAGAATGTCGGGAAAGAATTCTCCGGGTCAACAATCGCGTCAAAGCTCTCGTTGCTCATTCTGATGTGGAAATGCTCAGCAGCCGCAGGCTCAATCATGTGGTCGTTGAATTCAATGAAAAGCGGCGCGCCTGACTTCTTGTTCTTTGCGACAAAGCGGTACATCGCGGCCTTTGTTCCTGTTGACCAGTTCTGAATGTAAAATCCGACATTTTTGTACTTTGAGCTTACTTTTCTTCCGTCAGCATAAGTGAATTCGATTTTGTCCTTCTTTATGCTGATTTTTGAGATGTCGGTTTTGTATCCTTTCTGATAATAGTTTTTGTATTCTTCGGCTGTCATTTTTCCGGATTCAGCCTTTTCCTCAAAAGCCTCGTCCAGTGTTCCGTCAAGCGCAAGAGGATAAGCCGACTGCCATTCGCCCGCCCAGTCAGAAAGATTTCTGCTTTTAACCTCGCTGTCCTCAAAAGTTGAGACTTCCTTGCCGTGGTCGTGGTGATGGCCTTCTTCGCCGTGCTCATGTGAATGCTCGGTTTCCTGCATTCCTTCCACAACTTCCTCTTCCTTTACGCGCTCTCCAAGAACTTCCATCATGTTAACTGGAACAAGATTCTTGTTCTTCGCTTCCTTTAGAACGCCGCTAACCCAGCCGTCGCTCTCGCCGCCAACGTAGATGAACATATCGCTTGCGGAAATTTTCGCGATGTCGGAAAAACTCGGCTGGAACGAATGAAGGTCAGTCCCCTTGTCAAGAAGAAGCGTAAGGTCAAAGTCTTTCGCCTTGTCTCCAAGAATCTCGCGGCACCAGTCGTACTGCGGAAAAGTCGTGCAGACGATTGATTTTTTTCCTGCAGAAAACGCGCCTGCCGTTCCAAAAGCAAGCATCGCTCCTAAAGCCAAAAGTTTCGTTATCTTTTTCATTTTTTTTCTCCAATAAAATCCAAAATATTTTGCAAGACTACGCAAGGCAGGAATCCAGTTTCCTGATGATTTTTTCCTTGTCGTAGCCTTTTCCGATAAACACAAGCTGGTTCATCCTGTCGCCAAATTCCTTGTCCCAAGATGAACGCAGCTCCTCGTCGTTTTCAAGGCAGTCTTTCTGCGTGGCCTCGTCCAGAGCCGCAACCCAGTATGCAACCGCCATCACAGAAGAATTTCTTCCGGCCTGCTCAAAAAGAAGAACGTCCTGCGCCTTCTCCTTGAACCAGACATAGCCTTTTGCCCTGATAATTTCTTTTGGAAATCCTTCGTTCACAAAATCCATGAATTTTTCCTGGCTGAACGGCTTTCTGCACTCGTATGCGAACGAAGAAATTCCGTATTCATCCTCAAATCCGCGGTTCGTGTCGGAAAGACTGTTGATTGCCTTTTGGATTGCCGAAGAGGAATCCACCATGTCAAAGTCGAATTTTGTCTCGGACACAATCTGCTCTATGTCAACTTTTCCGCGCACAGTCTTTACAATCTTCGCCTTTGGCTGGAAATCCCGGATAACCTTTATGACCTGCTCTGTCTTCTGCTCGTCAAGCAAGTCAAGCTTGTTCAGGACAATCACGTTGCAGAATTCAATCTGGTCAACAATCAGCGTTGTAATGTCGTTCGACTTAAGATTGTTCGGGTCGTTCTCCTCGTAGTTCTCAAGGTCGGTCAGAAACTCGCGGTAAATTCTGTCGGCGTCAACAACCGTAACAATGTTCGAAAGAAAAACATTTGTGTCCGGAGTGTCGTCCTCATACGCAAGAAAGGAAGCTGCAATCGCGCCGGGATCGCTTATTCCCGAAGCCTCCACAAAAACAGTCTCAATGGAGTCGCTCCCGGAAATCTTCTCGACCTGCGCAAGAAACTCATCGCGCAAAGTGCAGCAGATACAGCCGTTCTGCATCTCGTACATTTCGCTTTGGGCAACCGCCGCTCCGTTCTTTTTTAGAATTTCCGCGTCAATGTTTATGCTTCCCATGTCGTTTACAATCAGCGCGACACGCCTTTTTTCCTGCCGAAGAATCTCGTTCAGCAGAGTTGTCTTACCAGAGCCAAGATAGCCCGTGATAAGCGTAACTGGTTTCTTTTTCATTTTTGTTCTCTTTGAATAAAATTTGATAATACGGGCGCTTCTGCCTAAAGGCAGACCGGGCTTTTCGGGGTTCCGCCTTTCGGCTTCATTCCTCGCTTCGCTTCGGAACGCTCCGCGCCCCTACAATCCCTAGCGCAACGCAAGGACATTCGCAGCATTGCGCATGCAAAATCCCTGCCGCATAAAGATGAAAAGAGAATTTTCAGTTGTTAAGACGTGTCTTTAGAGAAATTAAAGAGTTATTGAAAAAAGTCTGATATGAATTTTTAAAGGAACGTTTTAAGACAAAATATCGCCGGGCAAAGGAAACGCCGGCTGCGCAAAGGGCAAGGCTCAAAAGCTTTGCGTTCTGCTCGGCAACTTGAATCACAAAGCAGATTGGACAGTCGTCGCCTGTGCAGTCGTGCCCGGCTTCGGCAGCCGCAAAAAATACTGAGAAAACTGTAAGCAAGATAAAGACCGCCGCAAAAACCACGCGCAGCCTGTTCAATTTTGAATCCAGCCTTGAGTTCATTCCAAAGTCCTGCATTTTTCGCAAAGTCCGTTCAGTGACGACAAAGAAAAATCAACCTTGAAGCCGAAGTTCTCAGAAACCGACTTCAGGTAATCCGCCGTAAGCTTGTCCGAAAGATGAATCATCGCGCCGCATTTTTCGCACTGAAAGTGAATATGCTCGCCGCACTGTCCGTCTTCTTCCGCCGTCTGATAAATAAAGCCGTCAGAAACAGCAGACTTGCGCTTTATGAGCCGTCCGCTTTCAACCAGTTTTTCAAGGTTGCGGTAAACAGTCGTCTTGTTCACACTTTCCCCGCGCTCAGAAAGAAAAGCAAGCAGTTCCATCGCGGAAAATCCGCTTTCCGTCCTTTCCTGAACAAACTGAGAAATCAATTCCGAAGTTTTAGTGTGATAAGACTTTTGCAACACGGTTGCATATTAGCGAGATGAAAAAGAATTGTCAAGAAAAAATTTCGGTTTTATTGGTATCCAAGATTTTTTTTGCGTTACCACAGCAAGCGCACACGTCAAATACCCGAGTTTTGCGTCAGCAAAAACTCGCAGCATACAGCAGGTATGCCAATCCCTAACGTGCGTTCGCGCCATCTGCTTCGCAGATTCTGCTCACCACCTAGTTTTTGCAAAGCAAAAACTCGCGGCAGGTTCATTTCAAAATTAGTATGGAAGTTTTGTCAAAAAATGTGTATAGTAATTTTATAAACGCTACTTATTCTGGAGAAACAAATTATGAACATTTGGACACAGCGAAGCATCGAACTTGCCAATCAGTACGACTATTTAGACCAATTGTTCAAAATTTATCCTCTTTCAGCAAATGAAAAACGCGATTTGCCAAGTGGCATTGTAGAAAAATTAAAAACATTGCTCCAGAACCGCGATTCAAAAGGCTTGATAAACCTTTTGCTTGACCAAGTAAAAGGTCAGGGCGATGAAAAGCATCCTTTCCCGATAAAATATTCTTATGTTTCATATTTAAAAAACGACCGTTCCGCAATAGAAAGAAATCCAAAAACTGTTGAGCGAATTGCAAGTTATCTTTATGAAATGGGTCTTGATGGAATCCTTGAAAAAACATCTGCGCCAAAAGAGACGAACAGGAAAAAGGACGTGGCATAAATGAAATATACACAAAAATTGCTTGAAGATAAAATTCTCCATAACACTGATTACGAATTTCTAAACTCAATCAAAGACAGATTTCCAACAAATAATCCGTATTTCTTAGTCTGCCTCGCGGAAGTTATTTTTAATCGTGAAGAAGATGACACAAAAGATATTTTGAATGAAGTTATTGATGAAGCCTATGATTTATATAAAAACGCGAATATTTCAGAATATTTAAGCGAGATTTAGAATGAAGCTGGTTGAGCTTATAATCGATATTTTAGAAAAATCAGAAATTCCTCTTACACAAGGTGAGATTCTTTCAATTGCAGAAAAACACGAAAAATATTCTGAATGTGAAGAGCTTCAAAAAGTTCAGGTTCCATTGTCTGCTGTTGCCCGATGTCTTACAAAATATTCAAGCGGAAGCAATCCTGTTTTTGGAATTCAAAATGAGGGAAAGGTAAAGAAGAGTAAAAAGCATTTTTTCCTGAAATCTAAAAATATTCCCGAAGCAACCATAATACCAGAATCTTCTTTGCATCCGTATTTGGTAAAATTTGCAAAAGAGCGTTTCGGAGTTTACTGCAAAACCATAAACGCTTTAAAAGTTCAGAAGAAAAAAGACAAAATTGGAAAATGGACAAATCCTGATATAGTTGGCATAAATCCGACAATCCTTGACTTAAATCCGCTTTTTCAATCTGAAATCGAAAAACTTGGGCTTTTTTCAACAAAGGTTATGCAGTTCTACAGTTTTGAACTTAAATTGAAAATTGACAAAAGCAATATCACAGAATGTTATTTTCAGGCAGTTTCAAATTCTGCTTGGGCAAATTACGGCTATCTTGTTGTAGGGGATTTAGATACTGACGCAGCTTTTCTTTCAAACATTTCGCGCTTAAACAATGGCTATGGAATCGGTGTCATAAAATTGAATCTTGAAAATCCTTTAAAGAGTGAAATCGTTGTTTCAGCAAGAGAGCGAAGCGTTGTCGATATAAATTTTATGAATTTTCTTGCTGATATGAATAAAGACTTTTACGCTTTCGTTGACAACGCACGAAAATCGATAAAAACAAAAAAAGTCGATGCGGCTCAATTTGATAAAATAATGTGATAACAGACACTGGCGAACTTCTCCGGCAGAACTTGAAAAACTTGATGAGCAAGGTCTGATTGAATGGTCAAAAAACGGAGTTCCTCGCCGAAAAATTTTTGCGGACGAGCAGAAAGGAAAAAAACTTCAGGACATTTGGGATTTTAAGGATTACCAGTATCCGGTTTATCCGACAGAAAAAAATCTTGACCTATTAAAACTCATTGTCCAGACTTCCTCAAATCCAGAAAGTTTGGTTATGGACTTTTTCTGCGGTTCGGGAACAACTTTGGTTGCCGCCCAAGAACTTGGCAGAAAGTGGATTGGAATTGACAAGTCTCAAAAAGCGATAGAAGTTGCAAGAAAAAAGCTGAATGAAGAAAATGCCGCACTTTTTAAAAACGATTTTGAATTTATTACTATTTCAGAAAAACAAGAGCAGAATCTTCATAATGAAAATATTCTTGTTATACAGAAAACTCCAAAAGTGCTGGTAACTGCGTGAGTTTATTTTTCGCAATTTTCTTTCTTCCTCACATTCTCCTTTTACAAATCTCTTTTTCTCTCTTTTCTTTAATCGCACTCACATTTAATTTGCCTTGCGTGAACCGAGTCTGACTATATGGCTAAAAACAGTGCAAGAAAATTCGGTTTGACAACTGACATTATGTGAAAAATATGCAAAAATGTGTATAATGAAACGCAGATAATTCCTGTTGAATGCAAGACTAATCACATCAGACTCTCAATCGTCTTAAAAATATCGCCCTTTATCAGAACGGAGCGCGGTTTTATTTCCGCAGGAACTTCTTCCTTTTCCATATTGACCGCCGCGTAAAACGCGTTTTTGTTTTTGTACGTGAGATTCCAGAACGGATATTTTATGATTCCGGGCGTGTTTCCTCCGACTCCAAGCTCCAGAAAAAGCGTTCTTGCGTTTTTGTGCTTTTCAATAAAATTCTGGTAGCGTCTTGCCGCTTTGTGCCAGCCGTCGTCCTCAACAAAAGTCTCGTCGCAGCGAAGATTCATCGACATCGGTTTTCCGCAGACCGGGCAGCGCGGCACAAGCTCGGGCGGAATTTCCATTTTCAAAGGATTTCTCAGAAAAACAAGGTCGCCGTCTTTTTTCGTTTTCGCTGTCCTCAAATCCGAATCCTTGCGAAACGAGCATTTTTCTCACCGCCTCTTCGTTGCCGTAAGTCTTTTTGTGGCACGGAACGCAGCACTGAAAAAGTCCGTAGTCGCCCTGCGTGTAGAAAAGCCGCTTTTTGTCGAATCCGGCCTTTTGAAAGCAGTGGTCAACATTCGTGGTGATTGCAAAATAGTCCTTGCCGCGCACAAGCTCAAAAAGTTTTTCGTAGACCGGAAGCGGCGCGCGCATATATCGGTTGATGTAAATGTAGCGGCTCCAGTAAGCCCAGTTTTCCTCAAGCGAGCCAAAATCCGCAAATCCGCCAGAGTACATATCGTGAAAATGATATTTCGTCTCAAAGTCCGAAAAATATTTTTTGAACCGCTCGCCGCTGTACGAAAATCCCGCGCTTGCAGAAAGCCCGGCGCCGGAGCCAATCACGACGCATTCCGCTTTTTCAAGCTGTTCTTTCAGCGTCTCGATTTTTTCGTTTGCGATATTTACAAAGTGCTTTTTTAACATATTTAATTTCGTTTTTTTAATTTTGCTGTCATTATCGGGCTTGAAATCATCTGTCATTATCGGGCTCGACCCGATAATCTCGTACACAAGCCAGAGATTGCCCGGTCAAGCCGGGCAATGACAAAAGGCAACCTGTCATCCTCCAGCTTAGCATTTTAATTTTCCAAATCTTCAAATCCACTCAAAATTCAAACTCCTCCGGCTTTGCAAAATCCGCGCGCTCAGAAAGACCTTTCACGTGTCCAAGATTGTTCAGGCTGCCCTTGATATTTTTAAGATAGAAAACCTTGAAAAGTGGATGCTCCGCATTGTTTTCGTAAAGTTCATGCACAATTGCGCTTTTTTTCATAATCATTTTCTTGACCGCAAGATTTTCCTCAAAAACCGCCTCTGCGCTCAGGCGAATCCACGCCGTCTGAATCTCGTTTTCGAGCAGCTTTGACGCGCACAAGTCAATCCAGGGATTTTTAAGAAGCTCCGCGTACATCGATTTTTTGCTGTTCGTGCAGAACCAGAGCCGCCCGTCGTATTCCACCATGAACTGAACCGGCCGCACCTTCGGCTTTCCGTCCAGACCAATCGTCGCCATATACTGCAGCCCGACTTTTTCAAGATAAGCCGCCACTTCGCGAAGTTCCATAATTGCCTCCGAGCTTTTTTGATGAAAGTATTGTTGTGATTTTTATTGTTACAACTAAGAAAATAATGGCAGGAAATGTAAAAGTCAAGAGTTTGCTGCAGGACAGATATTTATTATATGGCTTTGCATGTGTTTTTGTTTCGGTGTTAAAAAATGTAAAATTATGGCCAATATAGAAGAGACAATCAGCGGAACAAAAAACTACGGCAAAAAATAGCTGCTCCCCATTTGTTTTTCGTTGAATGAAATAAAAGGGGGAGCAGTGCCAAAAGCAAAAACTAAAACTTAAAGTCAGACATTTTTTCGTTTAATGACTTAACGTTCGCTGAATTTTCCAGAACGTGTTCTTTTGAGTCAGCCAAAGTCTCGGTAACTTTTTGAACAGACTCGTTTATGGAATTTACTTTTGTGTTTGTTTCGTAAGTTACTTTGTTCAAATTCTTCATTTCTACAGAAATCTGCTCGCCGCCCTTAAGCATTTCCGCAGCGCCGTCCTTTACAGTTGCTGTTGATTCTGTTAAGCGGCTGATTCCTTCAAGAATCTGCTTGTTGCCTTCAGTCTGTTCAGTCATTGCATTTGAAATTATAAGCTCTTCGTTCTGAACTTTCTTTATGAGAGAATAAATGTTGTTGAACTGAACAGAAACTTCGCTTGCATTTGTGGCAACAGAATTAATTGATTCAGAAAGGCTTCTAAGGTTGTTTTCAATTGACTTTGCGCGCTCATTGCTCTGCTCGGCAAGTTTTCTGATTTCGTCAGCAACAACAGAAAATCCTTTTCCAAATTCACCGGCATGTGCAGCTTCAATCGCGGCATTCATTGAAAGAAGGTTTGTCTGGCTTGCGATGTCCTGAATAACTTTGCTTGCATCCATCAGCAATGAAGATTTTTCAAGAACTTCTTCGGAAAGCTCGCTTGCAATGTGGACTTTTTTCATTCCGGCTTCGGATGCGCTTTCAAGCTCCTGGACAGTTCCGTTGTTCTTTTTAAGGCTTGAAGTTACTCCGTTTACGTTTGCAACCATCTGCTCGATTGCGGCGGACGACTGGTCAATTGCCGATGTCTGCTTTTCAATTTCATCGTTCAGGTGGCGGATGTGCTTGATGATTTCTTCAACAGTTGCGCTTGTCTCTTCAACAGAAGCAACTTGATTTATCATTTCGTCCTTTACGGAATCTGAAATGTTCTTTACATTCGCAATTTCTGAAATCGACTGGTCAACATGCTCCGAAACTTCAGACGAAACTGACAGCGTGGAATTTACGTCCTTGCTGATTTCCTGAAAAATCGTTCTTATGATTTTGTATGCGTTGTTCAAGTCGTTTATGATGATTCCGAAGTCGTTTCTTGTAACAACCTGAGCGTGTTTTATCGCATAATTTTTTTCGGCAAGCGCTCCCAAAATCTGCTTTTCCTGCTTAAGGTTATTTTTTATGTCGTAAGCTGTAATGGAAGTTGTAAGTCCTACAGAAATAAAGCTGAATACCGCCGCAGGGAAAATCACTTTTAGAACGCCCGAAACCGAAGAGTTTGATGCAACGCTAGGAACTAAAAAGGATGCCGTGATGATAAGGAAGCAGCCCAAAAGGTTTACAAGCGTCAGCAGTATGATTCGTTCTCGGTTTGATGAAGTTACAACAGATTTGTCGAACGGAAGCCAGTGCAGGAAGTGCTCGAAGCGGCTGTTGAAAATTGTGTAAAAACTTATTCCGTAAAGCAGCATAAAGCCCGTATAGATAAGAACGATTGAAAGATATGGAGATTCACCTTCAAATGCTTCAAATGGCGAGCCTTTTAAGTGAATTACGAAGCAGGCAAGAAAAGGCATTGCAATTCCTAAAACTAAATTTATTGCAAAAATTATTTTGCCGGAATATTTCAATAAAAGGTTTATTTTTCTGATATGTTTATCTGTTCCGTCATAAGATTTAATTCTGTTTTTTAGAAAACTGTAAAAAGCAAGCGGGCACAAAATTGCAATCACGTAGGCAAGAATTATGTAAGGTGAAAGCAAGATAGTGATAAATTCATCAATCGTAGCAATTCCTGTAATAAACAAGTAAGCCGGAGCTAGCAAGAATGGTGAAAACGAAGATAAAAGCAGCAGCAAAGGAAGCTTTACATAAAATAATTTTCTGTCAGTTTCCGAAAGTTTTTGTTCCATAAAAAAAACCTCACAATTATTGTATAAATTTAATTTTAATCTGTATCAAGTGAAAATTTAATTTATTTATGAAAAATTTATGAAAAATAGAAAAATAAAAAACGTTGCACAATCTGATATTTCGAATACACCATTCCAAAAAAAGGTCATAAAGAAAAAACTTTGCAATGGATTATCGGGTCTAGCCCGATAATGACAAGGAGTTAAGCCCGATAATGACAGAAAAATCAAGCCCGATAATGACAATACGTTTTTTTTGTCATTCCAGTGGCAGTAAATTTGTCATTGCCGTGCCTGACACGGCAATCTATCTACATGGGATTATCGGGTCTAGCCCGATAATGACAAGGTGTTAAGCCCGATAATGACACTATCCGTCAATTTTCATTCTGTCTTTTTTCAGGTAGAAAAGCGTTATTGCGAGCGTCAGGATTTCCGTTACGGGCGAGGTGAGCCAGATTCCGTTCATGCCGAAAATTGCCGGGAGAGCAAAGATTGCCGCAAGAAGAATCACAAGTCCGCGCGCGCTTGAAATCACCGCCGACTCCTTTGCCTTTCCGATTGACGTGAAGTAGAACGAGGCGATTGCGTTCAGTCCGCAGAGAATGTAGTTCCACATAAAAATCAGGATTCCGCTTTTTATCATCTGCTGGACCGCCGCATCGTCCACAAAAATTCTGCTGTAGAAAGATGAGCCGAACCCGACGAGCGCGACTGTCGCCGCCCCTGCAATGAACACAAGAAGATTTGTGCGCGAGAAGAGTTTCCGTGCAAGAAGCTTTTCCTTTGCGCCGTAGACAAAGCTTGCAAGCGGCGCCATTCCCTGACCGAATCCGCAGACAACCATGCTGAAAACGTAGGAAGTGTAGCCCACGACCGTGAACGCCGTAACTCCGTCAACTCCGAACCGTCTCATAATCACAAAGTTGTAGGCCGCCATGCTTATGCACATTGAAAGCTCGCCGATAAATTCCGAAAGTCCGTTCAGCATTGTGCTTTTGAAAACTTCGCGGTCAAAACTGAATTTTACGAATCTGAACACACGAGCGCCTTTCAGAAAATAAAAAAGAAGAATGGCGAATCCAATCACCGCCGAAACAAGTGAAGCCGCCGCAATTCCGCGCACCCCAAATCCGAAGCCCGCCGTAAAAAGCCAGTCGAGCAGAATGTTCAGGACGCAGGTGAAAGCCGTAACTCCAAGATAGAACTGAGGCCGGCCTTCCGCGCGCACGAACATTCCAAGCGACGCGTTCACGGTCATAACCGGAAGCTCAAAAAGAAGAACCGTGTAATATTGAAGAAAATATTGCGCGACTTTTCCCTCTGCGCCAAGAGCGGCAAGAATCGTCCGCAAAAGAAAAAACATGGCAACGCTCAAAAGAACTGAAGTTGCGGCGCAGGTTGCCATCGTCTGGCTGAAAATCGAGCGGCAGCTTTTCTCGTCTTGCCTGCCCATCGACATTCCTGCAAGAACCGAGCCGCCCACAGAAACCATAAGTCCTGTCGCAAGAAAAAGATAGATAATCGGAAGTCCCAAGTTCACCGCCGCAATCGCGTCCTTGTGGATAAAGTTTCCCATAAAAAATCCGTCCGCCACGTTTATGAGCGAAGTGAGCACCATGCTGATTATCGCCGGAACAGAAAAAGCCAAAATCGCACGCGTCCTGTTTGCGCGGATTGAGTCAACGTTCATTGAATTCATAAATAAAATGCCTCTGTATTGTTTTTAGTTTAGCGTCATTGCTGAACTTGATTTTTGCGTCATTATCGGGCTTGACCCGATAATCCTTGCAGACTGTAGGTTCAAGCCGTATGACATTGAGAATTGATTTTGGCGCGCCGGAATCGTTTATGAGCCTATGTTACAGAAAAGAATAATTTTATACTTATGAATTCTTGCTTTTTTTAGAATGGATTTTATGTCATTCTCCTTGCTTGACCGGAGTATCTCCCAATAGATTCCTGTGTCGTGGCACAGGAATGACATAGGAAAGAAACGCCGGGCAATGAGAAAAGGCAACCTGTCATTGCCGTGCTGCTTGGCTTCCTTGTCATTGTCGGACTGTCCTTTGTGTCATTATCGGGCTTGATTTTTCTGTCATTGTCGGACTTGATCCGACAATCTTGTGTGAATAGATTCCCCGGTCAAGCCGGGGAATGACAAAATGAAGTGTCATTGCCAAATTAAAGATTGCCGTGTCGTAACACGGCAATGACATAGAACGCAGTGTCATTATCGGGCTTGACCCGATAATCTCTTTCTTGTACCTTCAGAATTGTGAGCAAATATTACGTATACATTCTTGCCAACAAAACAAATTCCGTTCTCTACATTGGCGTTACAAATAACCTTGAGCGGCGAATTTATGAGCATAAAAATAAATTGCTGCCGGGTTTCACCGAAAAATACAATGTGTCAAAACTTGTTTGGTACGAAGAATGTTCCGATGTAAAACCCGCAATCCAACGCGAAAAGAATTTAAAGAAATGGAAACGTTCTTGGAAAAATGCACTCATAGAAAAAGAAAATCTCGACTACAAAGATTTGAGTTCTGACTGGGAATAGATTGTTGCCGGAGATTCCCTTGTCAAGCAAGTGAATGACACGTAACAAGTGCGGAATGGCAAAAGGGCGGACTGTCATTTCCGCACTTGGCTTCCTTGTCATCCTCCGGCTCGATCGGAGAATCTCTTATATCATTAGCGAACTTACAACCTTGCAATTGTCGGGCTTGAAATTCTGTGTCATTGCCGTGCTTGGCACGGCAATCTTTCCAACAGATTATCGGGTCAAGCCCGATAATGACACTAAAATTTAAAACTCGAAATTGAACCTTTTAGATTTTCGGGTCTAGCCCGAAAATGACATAAAAAATACTTTTGGGATATTTCAAATGACATTAGATTCTATTCAATCGGAAAACACAGGTCGATTTCCAGGTAGGTCGCGTCGGCGTTCACGCAGATGTATTTGTCGAATCCCATGCGGTCTGCGAATCTTGCGCCGCTTTTTGGAAACCACACGTTGTACATATTCTGGTACGCTGCGTAGATTTCCTTGTGGCTTCCCTTGAAGTGGTAGACTGCGAATTTTCCGCCCGGAATCACGCACGTGTTTTCAAGAGGGCAGTCCTTTTCCGCCTCGATGCACAAATTGTAAAGACAGCGGTTCTCGTCCGAGCATGACGGATCGTCAAAAGTCCGCTCAAAGCAGAGCGCGCCTTTTTTCGCCGCCGGCTGATATTTTTCAAGAAATGCGCACCAGTCGTTTTTCATGTCGTGGTAGTTCCCGATTTTGCGCTCGTAAATCACAAAATAGTCCGGAAGATTTTCAATTGTAACTTTCGCAGAAACTTCATCAAAGCTTGCAAGGTGTACCTTTGTGCTTTTTCCGCCTGAATTTGCGTCCGCCGAAGAATGGAAAAAATCGTGCTCAACAGAACGCCTCGCGCTTTCTTTCCGAAAATAGAACGGAGAAATATTCTGCTGCCTCTTGAATGCCGGCACAAAGTTTGAAGGGCTGATTCCGTAGTCAAGGCAGATGTCGCTGATTGTCCTGCCGCTAGTTTTCAGTTTCATCGTAATCTGCTCAAGCCTCATCCGCCTTATGAACGAATGAACGCTCTGGCCCGTGTGCCGCTTGAACTCCCGGCAGAAATAAAATTTCGACCAGCCGCAGAAAGCCGCCACATCGTCAACCGAAATCTGGGTTGTCAGGTGGAGAAGAATGTAGTCAATCGCCTTGTTGATTGTCTCCCGTGGAATCATGCAAAAGATTATAGCAGATTGAATGCCGATTTTTAATAAAAACAGCTGCTGTAGCAAACTCGTTTAGCAATCTTTCTGATGGATTATCGGGTCAAGCCCGATAATGACAGAAAAATCAAGCCCGATAATGACAATGCG
>ERZ808277.292-NODE-292-length-17011-cov-5.646615_pt1 | contig 17011 bp, 11 predicted proteins | sample MGYA00521240_ERZ808277 | MGnify/ENA primary metagenome ERZ808277 (study PRJEB31516, sample SAMN03275599) | gut metagenome | biome: mammalia-associated habitat; material: feces | host: Papio cynocephalus | place: Kenya | collected 2012-07-17 ... | reverse complement strand
GGGTGATGGATTCGACAAGCCTTCGCAAGGCAGCAAAGGACGAGAAGGACAGCACTATCGTGGAGCATCGCCTGACAACAGACGGCATCCGCCAGTTCGGCTACGGGTACGGCAACTACGCTGGTGACACCGAGGCTGACTCCACCAAAAGGCACTACCCTGGCGAGCTCGTCTGGTCTCCGGACTCGAAGCGTTTCGCCACGATGAAGTGGGACATGAGGAAGCTGGACGATCTTTGGGTCATCAATTCCGTGAGCGGAAAGCGTCCTGAACTGGAGACCTACAAGTACCAGATGCCGGGCGAACCAGGGCCGAAAGGCTGCCTCTACATATTCACGATGAATGACGCGCGCACTGGGGCTTCATTCAAGCAGATTAAGAGCCAGGCGTTCAAGGATCAGGAAGTGTCGCTGCAAAGCGCCAGAAGGACAGCCAAGGACAACTATCTGGATTTCTGGAAGAACGAGTGGCTGGGCGACAACTCCGGATTCTATCTCGTGCGCCAGAGCCGTGATCTCAAGAGGCTGGATCTCTGCTGGGTAGGAGTTGATTCTGACTCGACTAAAACCATTATTTCCGAGAGGGAAAGAACCTACGTGGAATATCGGACTCCGTTCCTTATCGGTGGCGGAAAGCAGATTCTGCACTGGTCTGAGCGCAACGGATGGGCAAACATCTACCTATATAATAATGATGGGACATTGGTCAGGAACCTGACCGATGGGGCCTACCATGTGGAGGACATCCTCGGTGTGAACGAGAAAGAAGGCTACATCCTGCTGAGTGCTTGTGGTGTGAACAAGGACGAGAACCCTTATCAGATGCACACGTTCAGGGTTCCGCTCACAGGTGGTGCTCTCCAGCAGCTAGACATGAACGACATGGATGTGCTCTCTACAGCCAGCGATGACGCCAAGTACTTCGTGGCCAACTATTCACGCGTTGATTGGACCCCGGCCGTGGCCCTGTTCTCGGCGGCCGGCAAGAGAATCTCCGATCTCGAGACCGCAGACCTGAGCCTGTTGTTCGAGGCCGGTTACAAGTTCCCGGAGAGATTCAAGGTTAAGGCCGCGGACGGTGTCACGGATCTTTACGGAGCAATGTACAAACCTTACGACTTCGACTCCACGAAGGTCTATCCGATCTGCGACTATGTCTATCCCGGACCTCAGGTGGAAGCCAACAACATCTCGTGGAGCAAGGGCTTCACCCGCACGGACAGACTCGCGCAGTTGGGAATGATTGTCATCACGGTCGGCAACAGGGGCGGACATCCTAACCGTTCCAAGTGGTACCACAACTTCGGCTACGGCAACCTTCGCGACTATGGTCTTGAGGATCAGAAATATGCCGTCCAGCAACTCGGTGCAAGACATTCATTCATCGACCTTGACAGGGTTGGCATCCATGGGCACTCAGGCGGCGGCTTCATGAGCACGGCGGCGATTCTTAAATATCCTGACTTCTTCAAGGTGGCGGTCTCCTGCGCCGGCAACCACGACAACAGCATCTACAACCGCTGGTGGAGCGAGCAGCATCACGGAGTTCTTGAGAAGATCGAAAAGGGTGACACCACGTTCGTCTATAGCATCAAGACTAACCCGGAGATTGCTGGAAACCTGAAAGGCCACCTGATGCTCGTACACGGGGACATTGACAACAACGTCCACCCAGCCAACACCATCCGCGTGGTCAACGCCCTGATTAGGGCCAACAAGAGGTTCGACATGCTCATCCTCCCTGGCCAGCGTCACGGCTTCGGTGACATGAATGAATATTTCTTCTGGCGCATGGCCGACTACTACGCAGAGTGGTTGATCGGTGACTCCGAACGCTGGAAGACGGACATCACGCAGATGAACAACGATTGATTTGATCCTGTCACTGAGCCTACTGAAAGTCACTTCGACAAGCTCAGTGACCGATAGGTAATCTACGGCAAATTATTAAAGACACTTTAAGGTGAACACTTTCGAGTCATTGTTCGTGAACTATCAGCCCAGGCTTGTGGCCTATGCCGACAGTATTGTCAAGGATCATTCCACGGCCTTGGACATGGTGCAGGACACCTTCTTCACATTCTGGAAGAAGTATCCTAGGCAGGATGAGAAATCCGCCGCACGTCTGTTGTTCGCGATGACAAGGAACCGCTGCATAAACTACCTCAAAAGAGAGCGCCTGCTGAATCACGTGGACCTGTCGTTTCTGGATGACATCCAGAAAACAGAGAAACTCTTCGGGCTTGACTTCTATTATGACGCTCCGGATTCTCCTCTGATACGCAAAGAAGTTGAGAATCAAGTCGAAAAGGTTCTGTCCCTCTTGCCGGACAGGTGTCGTGAGGTGTTTATAATGAGCCGTTTCAAGGGAATGAAGAACAGAGAGATCGCCGAAAAGTTAGGAATCTCCCAGACCGCTGTCGAGAAACACATCAGAAGAGCCTTGGCCTCATTCACCGAAGAAGCGAAAGAACAACATTCGCCGGCTTTCAGCTTGTTTGTTCTTTCGCTCCTTATCGGATGCTCCTGACAGAATATTCCTAATACTTCCGTAGGATGTCAGCTACCCACTTTTGGTAGTTAGGATCCACCGTCTTGCGGAAGTGACCTCCGTCGAAGCGGAAGCGAAAACGTAATCGGTACCGATCATCATAAGAACGGCAGCAAACATGAGGCGAAGTTTCATCAGACTTTGAGGAAGCATTTCTTGCGATAAAGAAAATAAAGGAATAACCAACAGACAGCGAAATAGCCAACATTCATCACGAGTCCCGAACAGCTTTCAGGAACGACACCGGACAATCCTTTGAAAAAGAAGCCGGTCACAGGCCAGAAACCTATGATTCTCTGCGCCATGTAGATTGTGATGGAGTTCATGCCTACAACCTGGAAAAACATTGTGCCTTTCCGCCAGCCTTTGACATCGATCAGATAGTAAAAGACAGCGAACAACCCTATCGACCATGCCCCGCAGGCAAGGACGAAAGTGCTTGTCCATAACTTTTTGATGACTGGGAACCAGTCCGCCCAAACGGCCGCGGCAATAGCCATGACAATGGCTGCGGCAAGCATATTCAAAGCCTTTCTTTCACCGGAGGCTTGAGATTCCTTGACGTAGCGCCCGGTGAACATTCCAAGCATGGCCGTGACGACGGCGGGAATTGTGCTTAGAATTCCTTCCGGGTCATACACTCCCGGCTTGTAGATGTTGTGAGGGAGCAAAAGCCTGTCAATATAGAAGGCGATATTCCCCTCTTTTGACAATGGATCCGCACCTGCCGGAGCGTCCGGGGCGACGACAAGTTTGAGGAGAAGGAAATACCCTATAAGTATGCCGGCAGCTATTCCCCACTGTGTCTTTCTCCCGGTGTGGCAGTACAGGATGGCCGCCAGCATCCAAGCCAGACCGATTCTGCCAAGCACGCTTGGAATCCGTAGAGACTCGAAATTGAACTGGAAGAAGCCCTCATAGACCAACCCGAGGAAGAACAGTGTCAGGCCACGCCGGATGACGTCCAGTGTTATCGACCTGTCCGACAGTCCCTTTGAGCGTTTTTTCTCCAGAGAGAACGGGAATGTCATGCCGGAAATGAACAAGAACAAAGCGAAGATCGTGTCGTGGTGATGCAGACCGATCCAGTTCACATGGGTCATCTGTCGGGCAAGCCAGCAATCCTTACCTCCAGGGAAGATTCCACAAGCCTCCGCGATGACAGCGCTCAGCCCCATGATGAACATCATGTCAAAGCCTCGTAGCACATCCAAAGACAGGAGCCGCCCGTTTGAGTTCGCCATAGTCGGGATGTTATTGATTCAACACTGTAAGTTTCCAGTTTCCGGTAGGTCCCCAAAGGTAGCCGGTGTATAATATTCCTTTACGGATCTTTATACCCTCGGCCTCGAAATAACCACTTTTGGAACCTAACTTCACAATCCCGGCCTTGTCGTCAATGAACGCAAGACTTTGCCGGGAAAGTTCGACACTCCCGTTAAAGCCGACTACAGAGACTTTGGCGGTCCGCTTGCTTCCGTCACCGGTGAACCAATAAAGGCGTTTCCCGTAGATGCAGAACCCCTGCATCGGAGCTCCGGCGTTCAATTCCGTACTGTTTACAAAGAATGAATATTTCGGTTTGACGGTTCTGAGATCATGCACGGCCACATCCGGACTGATGGTCTCCGTTTCCGCAACCGGGCCGTTGTCTCCGCCACGGATCACAGTTCCGATGTTCACGGTAGACACAGGGGATTTTCTGGCCTGTCTCAAGGACCAGACCACGACTTTCGTGTCTTTGCCCGGAGTCTCGTCACTGGAGTAGAGGATGCAGAGGTTATCGTTCTCAGTGTCGATGCAGACCAAAAGATTCTGATAAGGTCCGACATAGTAGTTGTCCTCGCAATCCTCCGGCATGAGTGTCATGCCCGGCTGGTATTTGACCCGGGAGACAATCTTCTCGGCATAGTAGTCTCCTTCACCCCCTAATCGGCTGGAATAGTTGGATGTCCAGATGTAGGCATCATTGCCATCCTCCTCGACCGACATGTTCGTTCCATGGGCGGCGTACCAGATCTTCATCTCCTTCTGGTACTGTCCCGAAGTGGTCATCCGTTGGAAGTACAGTGCCGAATGACGTGTGCCGCAGGCCAGGATGTCACCATTTTTGAGAATATCGAAACCTTGCATCCCCACATCACCGTCCGCGATGGCCAATGCATTGGCATACACGATATTGTCAGACAGTGTTTTTTCGTAACGGTCGGACGAGATGTCCGGCTTGTCGGTCTTGATGATAGTGTTTTTCCCGCCGTCGCCATAGGAAGATGCATGGGTGCAGGCACACTGTGTGAACAGCATGCCCGCAACCAGCGAGAAGATAAGAATAAACTTGTTGCTCATTATTGTTGCCAAAGATAATTCTTTTGATTATTTCACCCAAGTCTCCGGTAGAGTGTCTGTCCACTTTTCCGGCAGGATGATGGTGACCTTGGAAGCCTTGGACGCATTCATGGTCGCCTCGTCAACGACGCTGGCGTCCGGGTTGCCCTGATTCTTCATGAGGCTTACGAACACGTTCGACACATAGCCGTCCCCTCTTACCATGGCGAAGACATCACCTGTGTTGGCGGATTCCTTGATCTGGATGGTCGGATAGAATCCGCAGACAAGTCCGGCCGCATAAGGCTTGTCGGCCTTGACGCCGGCGTGCGATCCGACATAGATATTGGCGGAGTTCGTGCATTTCGAGATCACGACGTTATCCGCACCACGGCCGATCAGACCGGCGCCACCTTGGGTGGTGTAGCCCATCACCTTGCCTTTGTTGTGGCAGTCGGTCATCTCCAGGAAGTTGTACACCGTTCCCATCAATCCGCCGAATGATGCTGAATATGCAACCTCGCTGCGGCAGTCAACCTTGCCTTCGTTGCGGCATCCCGTGAGTTTCATGGTGCCTTCACCCCCGTCGCGGATAAGTCCGATGAATCCTCCCACAGCGTCACCTATCGCTTTGACGGTTCCCTTGTTGTAGCAGTTCTTCGCGACAAGCATCTTGCCCTTGGCTGCTTTCACCGCACCCGCAAGACCTCCGACGTTGCCGGAGCCTTTAAGGTCGGCGCTGTTTGTGAATATTATGTCTCCAGTGTTGTAACAATCCTCGTAATAGCCGCACGCATAGCCGGCGACGCCACCCAGACCTGCGAAATTGGTTTTGCCTCCGCCGAAGTCAGCCTTGAAGTTTCCGGTGTTGTAGGTCCTGTACATCTTCACACCGGCACCGTCAGACTTTCCGAGGATGCCTCCGAACCAAGCGTTTCCAAGGCCGATCTTGTTGGTGTTGATCGCAATGTCAGACTCGTTGGAGCAATCATGAATCTCAAGTCCGTCATTGTCCCACACGTCCGCGATGAGGCCTCCGAAGAACATGACCGCCACAAGGGAGAAATCTCCGCGCACATGACAGTTCCTGTAGGTGCCTCCGGCTGTCTCATCTCCGACCAGTCCGCCGACCATCGTTCCTTGACGGGTGTTCCCGATCTGCGTCTGGGTGTATTTCACGGTGGAGATTATGTTCTCGAACGTGGCGCCGTTGCTGTAGGCCGCGATCCCGCCGGTCCTGTCATTGCCGTCCGTGACATTGAAGGTTCCGGCTATCCTGAGGTTCTTGACGGTTCCGTCGCCTTTAACGGTCTGGAATATGCCGGCGTCACCGGAATTGGATTCAATCTTGTAGGTGATCGTGTGATTGGCACCGTTGAACACTCCGGAGAATCTGGCGTTGACATAGAGCGACTTAGGTGTATCCGTAAGGTCAATGTCAGAGTTGACTATGACCTCGCCTCCGTCCTTCCAAAGAGAGCAGTCCCCACCTTTCACGTAAGCTTCGGCAAAAGCGAGGAAGTCATCGGCATCATTGATTCCGAGCATGGACACCGGCAACTCCAACTCACCGGTCTCCCCGGTGTCCGAAGTCAGGTCGAAGCGCACAGTCCCGGATCCGGTGAAGCCCTCAGCTGTGGCGGCCGGAGCGGTCACCGTCAACGTGGCTTCGTTGCCGCTATTCTGCAAATCAACATTCCATCCGGCAGGGACATTAGAGATCAACACATTGTCGATGTTGGCATATTCAACGGACTTCATCGTGCTTGTGGAGCCGTGAGCGACCCTTTCCAGTCCGTCCGCTTCGAATTTGAGGACAGGAGCCGAAGCAAGAACCTGTACATTGAATGAAACCGGACTTCCCAATGTCCCTTTCTTGCTGACAGGGGTGACCGTGATTGTGCCCTCATGCTCGGCTGTCTCGTCCTTCAGGGCCGGAGCGGTGATGTCGACCTTGCAACCTTCCCTATCAAAAACCACCGTCCAACCTTTCGGAGCCTCGCTTTCGACACTCCAGACATTCGAGAATGAGGCTGGAATATTCATTGTCTGGGCATATTTCATATTCAACCCTTCCGCCACTCCGTCAAGGGTGAACTCAACGGAAGCGTCAGTCACGGAGACATTGATGGAACGGGTCAATGTCCTTCTGTCGTAGGAGGTTATGTCTATCTTGATCACGCCACTCTCCGCCGCCGAGGCGTCGTCTCCGGCAGGAGCTGACACATGTATCTTCTTCTCGGCCACCGCAAGATAGGCGTCCCATCCGTCAGGGGTGGTGAACACCACCTTTGAGACACCTTCCGAGCTGACAGAGAAGGTCTTGGACTCATCGTAGAAAAAAGTCTGGGTTCCGCCAAGCTCTGAGCCGGCATCTCCGCTGATTTCGAAAGAGAAAGCCTCCTCGGCCTCCTTGTCACATCCGACCGCCATGGTCAAAGCCAGAGAGACAGCCGTAAAAATTTTCAGATAATTCATTTTCAATGTTATTAATATCCTGGGTTCTGTACTAGATTCTTATTCTTGTTAAGCTCGCTCTGAGGTATGGCAAGCCAATAGTTCTTTTTGTCGAACTGCCTCTTGGCCTGCTGCTCCGCCTCCACGACCCTATAGAAATCATCCTGTGTCTTTCCGCTGACATTCCAAGCCTTAGGCTGCCTGTTCAGCAGGTTCTCGGCTTCCTTCCACCTGCAGATGTCATGGTAACGCCTTCCCTCGAACATAAATTCGATGGAACGTTCCTGATGAAGGACCTTGCGGAGTTCATCCCCGGAAGGGATTCCGCCGACGATAGCCCATGAGTCCTCGAACTTAGGCAGTCCGCACCGTGTCCTGACCTTGTTCAGATAGAGAAGACTTGTGGAACTGAGGCTTCCGTTATATTCAAAGTCAGCCTCGGCATAGTTCAGGTAGAGCTCCGCGAGACGAAGGTACGGGAATGAGTATGAAATGGCGTTCTTTGTCTTTTTCTCGTAGTCGTAGTAACTGCTTTTGCGCACCCATTTCTGACAGAAATAGCCTGTGCAGCTTTGGTACTCGGTGGTCGGTGAGATCCATCCGTGAAGCTCGCCGCCCCTCGCATGAAGGGTTATCTCCTTGCTCTCGATCTGGAACTGTCCTCTGTCGTAACCGACCGACGCGTAGAAGCGTGGGTCCCTGTCTCTGTGGAGCAGAACCGTGCTATCGCCGGGAGCCACACTGTACAGATCCCTGTCCTTGGTAAGAGGGTCCACATCCATCGGCAGACCGTTCTTGGAATAGTACATCTCCACTGCCTCCATGGTCGGCACGAGTGTGGCCTGCCAACTCATCTGGTCATTCTGCACGGCCCGTGGAGTGGAGCAGAGCTGAAGGTACCATATCTCCGTCTTGTCGCCTTTGGCCATAAGATATTCCTGGCCGTTCCAGTCCTTCTCCGTGAATGTGTTGTAGTAATTCTCCTTTCCTTGCGTCTGGACGTCTGCCCCGGACTTCTGGTTAGTGGTGTAAAGGGAGTAATTCTTTTCAGCTTCGGTGATGGCTTCCTGACTGGCGTCCATGGCGCGTTTCCACTTCTCCCTGTCGCTGATCGTGCTGACAAGCTGCGTCCCGTCCGGGTTCTTGAAATCAGCCATGTCAGGGTTGCCGTTCACAAGCGGAGACGCGGCCCAGAGGAACAGTCTGGCCTTGTAGGCGAGTGCGGTGGCCTTGGACGGAGTTCCCCATTCCTGCTCTATCACAGATTCTGGAAGCAGTGCCGCCGCCTTGTCATAGCATTCAGCTATGAAGTCAACACACTCGTCGACAGGTCTCCTGCTTGGGTAGATCTCGTCCTGGTCATCGGTGTCGAAAGGTATGTACCTCTTGACCAACACCGTCGGTCCGTAGTAGTCGAGCAAAGTCTGATGGTAGTAGCCGATCATGAACCACGCCTCGCCTTCATACCTTGAGGCGGCCGCCGCTTCCAAACCTTTGACATTATGAATATTGTCGATAAAGTAATATGCGTAACGGATGCCTCTGAAAAGGTCGTAGTTGGTTCCGTTTGCCCTTGCGACAGGAGCCCAGTAGCCGAAATATGTCTGGCTTGGGTTCTCCTCATTGTAATGCAGGCTTTTCCCCGGGAACCAGTAGGATGTGCTTCGCGGGCCGGACATGAAATCATCTCCGGCGAACTGGTCCGGTGATTTGGTGTAGGAGAAAAGCACCGGCATGTACTGCATCATGTTGAAGCGGAATTTCTTCGCTTCGGCCGGTGTCTTCCAAATGTCATTTTCGGTGGCCTTGCTCTTCGGTACGACATCCAGATAGTCACAGGAAGTGTAGCCCAGCGTGAGCGCAGCGAATAATATCAATGTAATTTTTCTCATGACGTCAAATGTTAGTAGTTGAACTGGATGCCGATGTTGAATGTCCTCTGGAGAGGATAGGAGAGACCGTTGCCTGAGCCCTTCTCAGGATCCCAGTACTTGAACTTGGAGAAAGTGAGAAGGTTGGTGCCGGAAAGGTAAACCCTCATCATCTTCCATGAATATCCCACCTCGGCGGTCTTGAGCCTGAGGAACGCCGCGTTGCGCAGGTACAGGGTGCTGTTCACCGTGTTGTTCACGTTCCACCTGTCGGAAAGCCTTGGATAAGCGGCGTTTGGATTCGGGTCGCTTTCAGACCAATGGTCATCCGCATGATACATCATGAGGCCGTTGCCCGGGTCGGTGGCCGTGGAGAACGGATGGTTGTCGTACATGAGCAGAGACCGTCTTCCAAGTCCCTGAAAGAACGCGGACACATCAAAGGACTTGTACTGGAGCGAGAATCCGAATCCATACGAGAGCTCAGGAGTCGTGGTCTTGTCTATCCACATCTGGTCATCGTCATCGATCTTGCCGTCATTGTTCAGGTCCTTGTACTTCGCGTCACCGGCCATCAGAGGATAAAGGGTGGCGAGAGAGGACTGGTCAGGAGAGTTCCGGATGTCCTCGTCACTCTCGAAATACCTGTCGAAGACGTACATCTTCATGCTGTTGATGGAATGGCCTTTCTTGTACTGGTAATCATATTCATAAGAAGGCTCGTCCATGAATTTTATCTCGTTGTGGGCATAGGTCAGCGAGCCTCTCAGGGAAAGGATCAGCCCGTTGGAGAACGCCTTGTTGTAGTCCAGCGAGGCGTCGATTCCACTGTTGTCAACCTTGCCGATGTTTCCCCAAGGCGTGATGCCGGAAAGACCGAACGAGGACGGCAGCGACTGCCTTTGCATGAATATTCCGCTACGTTTCTCATAGAAGTAGTCCACTATGAGGTTGAGCTGCCTGAAGAGTCCAAGCTCCACGCCGATGTCCAGTTTTCTGGAAGTCTCCCAGGTGGCTGTGGCGTTGCCGTAGGTAGAGATCTTTGGACCGCTCTGTCCGTTCAGGCTTGGTCCAAGGGCTATCCCATAGCTTGAGTTCATGTTGACTGTGGAAAGATAAGGGAATCGGTCAGCGGTGCTGGAAGAGATCACATCGTTGCCGACAAGTCCGTAGGATGCCCTGAATTTGAGCATGTTGACTTTGTCTTTAAGGGTTCTCCAGTATGGCTCGTTGGAGATCACCCAGCCCGCCGCGATGGACGGGAAGAAACCGAAACGGTTCCCTTTTGCGAAGTTTTCCGACCCGTTGTAGCCGAAATTGCCTTCGATCATGTAACGCTTGTCAAAATCGTAGGTGATCCTACCGGCGAGACCTTGCTCGCGGTATGGCAGGGATGCATATTCATTGGCGGCGGCTATGTTCATGACCCTTTCCTTCTGATGATAGAGGAAAGTCGCGCCGACAGTGTGTCTGAGGAATGTCCTGTTGTAGTCGATCTTGGCTTGGAATGACAGTTCCCGCAGTCCGTCGTTGGCTCTTTGGGTGTCAAGGTAGGTGTTGCCCTGCTCTGTCTGGATCATGTCCAGAACATAGTTGCCGTCCTCGTCCACTGTAAAGTCATGCACCCTGTAAAGGAACGGCTTCATGGAATGGCTAACAGCGGAATATACCCTGTTGTAGAATGTCGCCAGCCCATAGGCGCGAAGCCCTTTTGTGATGAAGCTGAGATCCTGATCCACCGAGAGAGCGGAGGTGAAATGCCCTCGATATTGATCCGAGTACCCTTTGCAGAGTTCCGCATACGGGTTTGTGCTGTAGCCGGTGGTCCAGCGAGGAGCTGTACCAAAGCGGACGAAAGTGTCATCCTCCTCGGAAGGCAGGACCGGGGCGAACTCACAAGGCATCGCCTTAAGGCTGTAGTTGAACAGCGTCTCGGTGCTTGTGACAGGAGTGTGCTGGAAATGAAGCTGCGTGTTCATTCTCAGTGACACTTTTGTGGTAGATGTCAGGGAAGCGTTGATGTTGGCCTGAAAGATGTATTTCTGGGAATTGATGTTCGTGTTGAAATCGGAGAAATCCGGCTTCTGAAGGATTCCGTTCTCATTGTGGGCGGCCACATTCATGAAATAATCCACTTTCTTTCCTCCGCCCGTCATGTTGATGTTGAATTTCTGGTTGAACGTCCTGTCCTTGAACAGGAGATTGTACCAATCCACATCCGGGTAAGCATAAGGATTCACATGATTCATCGTGTTCGTTATCTTCTCCTCGGAGTAATAGGCATCTTTCCCTCTGGTCTGAAGAGCCTCGTTGAATGTGTTCATGAATGTGACAGCGTCGGCGGCTTTTGGGATCTTGGTCGCCTCGGACGTACCGGTCTCGACTCTGACATTGATGGACATCCTCTCGGCGTTGCGTCCGCTCTTTGTCGTGATGATCATGACTCCGTTGGCTCCCCTTGAACCGTAAAGCGAGGTAGCCGTGGCATCCTTCAGGATTGAGAATGACTCGATGGTCTCAGGAGCTATATTGTTGAGCATCTGCGCTGTAACTTCAACGCCGTCAACGATGTACAGCGGAGACTGCCCGCTTCCGAAAGTGGAGATTCCCCGAATCCAAAAGGTAGCGCCGTCAGCGACACCCGGCTCTCCGGTTGACTGTACGGAAATCACACCGGCTATCCTCCCCGCAAAAGATGTGGAAAGGTTGGATGTGGACGCTCGCAGTTCGCTCGGTTTCACAGCCTGCACCGCTCCCACAAGGCTTTCCTTCTTCTGCGTGCCGAAACCTACGACAACCACATCGTCAAGAGTGTTGGCGACCTCGGACAGTGTTATGATCCGGATTTTGGACAACTCCTCCACTGTCAGTTCCTTCCTGTCGTAGCCGATGCACTCAAAAGTCACCGCCGTGGCTCCGGCCGGAAGTTTGAGTTCGAAGTTTCCGTCCACATCCGTCACCGTTCCGGTTGTCGTCCCGGCCACATAGACTCCCACACCGACTATCGGTTGGTTGTCCGAAGATGAAATGACCGTGCCTTTGACGGCCCTCACATTTTCTTTCCGGACAACGGAATTCTGAATCTTAGAGATGGTAACGTACTTCCCGTTGATGGAATAGTGCATTGTCGGCCCAAGAATCTTGTCCAAAACAGAGGTGATTGAAGCGTCCTTGAATGATGCCGTCACCGGAATGGTCGTGTTGATCTCGTTGCTGTCGAAGATGAAATGATAACCCGTGCAGGCTTCAACCTCATCCAGAACCGCTCCTAATGTTGTTGAGGAAAAGTTCCCCGTGACATTCTGCGCGCTCATCGCCGTAGGCAGCAATAGACATAGCATCAGAATGACAATAATAGGTTTGTGTCTCATGAATGGTTATTGTTTTTGATTTATGTAATAGACTTTATTGCCCTTGCGGATGTTTATAGGAAGAATGTCTGACAGAACCTTAAGGATTGTGTCCACAGAATCACTCTTGCTGAAAGACACACGGATGGTTCTGTCTCCCAAGAATTTGTCCTCAAGTATCAAATGAGTGTCATACTCCCTTTCGAGCCGTTTCAGAAGTGACGAGAAAGGAATATTGTTATACTTGATTATTCCTGTGGTCCAGCCGCAGTAGTCGCGGACATCCACAACTTCCTTTACTATACCTTTGTCACCTATTGTGACCAATTCCCCAGGTGACACAAGAGCCTCATCCTCTCCGGCCTTGAACAGGACGGAACCTTCGACCAGCGCTGTAAACGTTTCGTCATCCTGCTCGTATGCGGAGATGTCGAACTTAGTCCCCAGAACCATGACCACGCATTTGCTCGTGTTCACATTGAATGGTTTTTCCTTGTCATGCGCGACCTCGAAATAACCTTCCCCGGAAAGAAACACGTCCCTTGTCGTTTTGTTGAACTCCGACGTGTAGCTCAGCCTTGACCCGGCGTTGAGCATCACCTTGGTCCCATCCGGCAACGCAATGTCCGTTCTTCCACCAGCGGGGACATTGACGACATATTCCTGAATTACCGCCTCGGGAGCCAACGGATCAGAAGTCTTAGTATGGATTCTGAACATCACCACGCCAACCATGACGGCAGCGGCCGTCGCGGCTGACACGAAACGCCACGCCCGGCGTCTCTTATAGGACTTGATTGTGGCCTTTACACCAGCCAATGACGCCAGAACATCCTCAGTAGGCTTGTGGACCTGCTCCCAGAACCTCTCATATTCACGAAACTCTTTTAATTTCTCGGGAGTCGCGGTTATCCTATCATATATCTCATTAATTTCCTCCTCAGTCGCCTTGCCCTCAAGGAAGCGGTCATATAAATTCTTAGTGCTTGTTTCCATTCTGTGGAATCTGACTTGTTACATAGTATTAACACAAAATACAAGATTTACCTAACCACACCGACTCAATTATTTCACAGGCATAAAGGCTTAATTATTATGAATGAATATATAGACACAAAATACTCCTACCTATTACAGATAGGAGTATTATTGCATAACATTAACAGTCAATAACTTAATCTCATAAAGTCGTTTCTAAACCTCTTTCCAACCTTGAGCCAGAATAGGATGCTCCAAACCATCCGGAGAGACGAGGACGGAACCGACTTCCGGCTGGGCCAGATGACCGATGATGTCAAAGGTCTGGAAGTCACGACGGAATTTTTCGGCTGAAAGGATAGGAATCGTGAACAGGAGACGGAAGTCATCCCCCCCGTTCATCGCAGCTGAGATCGGATCGATGTCCAGTTCCTTGCCGGAAGCGAAACTGTTCCCCTCGAAAGGAATCTTGTCAGCGTAAATCTTTACACCGAGACCAGTGTCGCGGGAAAGCCTCTTCACAGCGTCCGAAAGGCCATGAGCGACAAGATAGCCGTTTGACGGATAGATCTGAGCTTCTTCAAGGCGGCTCACCGTCAAAGCGCTCAACTCCGGCTTGAGATAGCTGCCAATCAACATCTTATATTTCTCAAGATCCGGTTGCGCGGAATCATCTTTAGCCTTCTCGAAAGCCTTTTTGCCACGTTCCAGAATTTGTTGGCCAAGGAAGGCCGCCCCCAGACTTCCCGACACACAGACAAGATCCATGCTTCTTGCCTTGGCCGTGCGTCCTTTGGTCAGTTTAAATTCCTCACCGACTGCCGAGACGCTGATGGTCAAGCCATTCGGAGACGGAACAAGATCCAGATCCAACGCTGAGAAACCATGCTCCTTGGCTGCCGTGACTATTCCTTGCCACAGTTCCTTGACGTGGCCGAAGTCCAGTTTGGCGGAAACGCCCAACCTCACGTTAAGAAGCCTCGGATGAGCCATCCCAACATAAATCTCTCCAGCGACTGCCACAACAGACTTGTAGCCAAGATGTTTAAGCGGGAAATATGTCAGGTCGAAGTCCATCCCTTCCACGAAAAGCCGCGAAACAGAAGTCAGAGTGTTTCCAGCCCCTGGCTCAAAACTAATCCTTTCCGCGCGAGAAAACCCGCCACCCTCAAAAAGCAGATCAATCGCCCGCTCTTTGCCATATTCATTGAATGTCTCTTCAGCCATAAGTGCGTTACTTTATCAGATGAATCGAGAATGACATGTTGATCCTTGTGTAATATTTCACCAACAAAATATCATCCACAAGGCAAAAATAGCACAATTAATTATAATTGAGCCTAACCGCATCTTTGAATTATCACTAAGAAGCTGTTTTGATTTGTTTGAAATGTTCTTTGATATGAAAAAACTTCAAACGAACAATTCAAAAACAACTTCTAAGATCACCATAAGGATGGTTGCCATATGCTTATCCCTGCCTGATGGACTCAATCTTTTCCAACGGCAAGCCTGTGGCAACCACGATTTGCTCTACCGGGATGCCTAAAGACAGCAAAGACTTGGCGACTTTCTCTATTCCTTTCTCTATTCCTTTCTCTATCCATTTCTCAACGCCTTCCGCCCTGCCTTGTTCGACACCCGCCTTAAAGCCCTTGCGGTAGCCCTGCAGCTCTGCACCTTCAATGTACGGAAGCATCTCTTTTTCTGTCATCATATCGCTGAAATAATTATCAATCTCCTTGTCGTCCAGACCGCTCACGCGCATCGCCCGCTCCAACATGTCAAACTCCGCATCTTTCTCTGACCTCGACTTCGCAAAGATAGCGAAATTCCTGAATATACGACACCATGCGGCAACAGGGCTCTCATATTCTTCCGTGTAGCGCATTATCCTCGGCAATTCCAACAGATAGAATGATATCCTGTCACCGAACGGCTCGGCCGTCTCGACCTCCCGCAGCATGTAATGGTACAGGATCTTTTCAGCTGGAGAGTTCGGGTGATTATCCTCGTAATTCTTGATGCAGATGACCTTGACGGGAGACAGGACATATTTCTCGTCACCTCGTTTAACTTGTCTAGTCACAAGCCTTGAACCGTAGAAGAGTAGCCGGTCGCGTTGGTCAGTACGCAACGCCTTCTGCATCTCTACCAGAATTGTTCCTTTTGGCGTCTGGCAAAGAAGATCAAATAGTATCCTCTTGTCTTGCGGAGAGACATCCGTCAGTTCCGTGTTCCGGAACTCTACCGAGGTGATGTCCTCCTGAAGGATGTCGTTCAGCAGCCGAATCAACAGGTCCGGGTGGTTCTGGAACAGGTACTTGAACGCCCAGTCGCAGGTCAGGTCAAGGTATTCCGGCGTGGCTAGGCGCTGCGCGTAGGCATCCTTCTCCTCCTCCGACATCCCGACGAACCGCCCGTCGCCCTCAATCAGCCTGAGGCAGTGGCGATAGCGTTTAAGGTACTGTTCCTCCTCTGATGCAGCGACCGGGCAGCCTACGGTTTTCCGCCCATCTGTGGATTTTCGATCTGCAGTCTCTTGGTTAACGTCATCTTGACCAACAATCCGCTGGCCGCCTAAGTCACGGCCAACGGTCTTCCGGCCAATGGTCTTTTGGTTAATGGTTGTCTGGTCATCAGTATTCCTCTTGACGAACCCTTTTGTCTCTGAAATCTCCATAGTTGAAGTTGCGTTGATTCTTGATTGGTTACAAAACTCCGAACACGTGTCGGAATCCATCCGCAATATCGCAATTATCAACGTGAAAAACGATAAAGAAACATATATGATTCATAAAAAAAAGAAATTTTTCACGTTCTACCCCCAAAGAAACCTCCGATTGAGCCACAACTCCCTGCCTTCACTCTCGGCAAAGCCCTCTCCCAACACCCTCCTCGGCAATCCTTGCAAGTTCTATCAGCCCCGGTTCGGAGGTCACTTTGATATTGAAGAAGCATCTATTCGGCCTCTCATCTAAGGTACGCCCTTGAGCCATGGGGGACTTCAAGCACTCTTAGACAGCACTTTAAGTCATTATCGCTTCCCAAGAGTGCTCGCTGCACCCTTGGGCGGCATTATTTGCCATTATCGTCGCTCAGGAGCGCTCCGCGACACTCTTGAGCAACGTTTTGGCCCGAAAACGTCGCCCGAGTTCCCACTTCCGGAAGATCACCGAGGAATATTAGATTCCCCGAATCAATAAGGCACCGCCGTTCCTCTTTTCGGGAAATGGCGGTGTCTTTTTGCATAACTGCAGGTACAATTAATTGTTGGAATAAATAAACGGAAACAATCCCCACACCTGTTTCGTTGAGTGTAGGGTACACGCAAACGAATACAGATGAAATGGTGTTGTCGAAGTCCCTATTCCGTTGAAAATTACCACATTTTCTGTTAAAGGACAGTGCGAAAACACTTTCACCTTCTATATAACACCTTTTTAAGACATTGCTACAGAGAGTCTTGTATTTAACTTA
>ERZ808277.289-NODE-289-length-17144-cov-5.494880_pt1 | contig 17144 bp, 10 predicted proteins | sample MGYA00521240_ERZ808277 | MGnify/ENA primary metagenome ERZ808277 (study PRJEB31516, sample SAMN03275599) | gut metagenome | biome: mammalia-associated habitat; material: feces | host: Papio cynocephalus | place: Kenya | collected 2012-07-17 ... | reverse complement strand
GTCAACATCAACACTATCCGTGCCTTGCTCTCAAGGGTTTATCTCTACATGGGAGAATGGCAGAAGGCTGCTGATTACGCTACTTTGGTGATTGAGAGCGGCAAGTACAAACTGTGGACGGCTGCTGAATATCCTACTGTTTGGACAGCCGAGGCCGGAACCGGCGAGGTGATTTTCGAGATGTACGGCAAGCGCTCAAACTCTGCTTACGGCTCATGGGAAGACATCTCCTGGATGACCAACCCTGCCGGCTACGGTGACCCTCAGGTGGCTTCTTCACTTCTTTCGATGTACGAGGAGGGTGATGTGCGTCTTCAGACCTACAAGACTGATGAAAAAGGCGAGTCCGGATGCTGGTGGACAACCAAGTACGCCGGTAAGGGGGACAATGCCTCCCCTGACTGCAACAACGTTGTGATCCTTCGTCTGTCCGAAATGTACCTCAACAGGGCTGAGGCTCTGAAGAACGGTGCTACTGTCCCTGGAACCACAGCCGTGAAGGATCTCAATGCGATTGCAGGCATCCGAGGAGCCTCTGCCTACTCTTCCGCAGGTCAGAACGACATTGAGACAGAGCGTCGCAAGGAACTTGCTTGGGAGGGTCACTACATCTATGACCTCGCACGCTGGGGCAAGTCTGTGACCCGTACCGAGTCCGAGTACCCTCTTTGCACGATGAACATCAATGTTGAGTTCCCAAGCCACCGTTGGGCTCTTCCTCTCCCAAAGAGAGAACTTGACATCAATGAGAACCTTGTTCAGAATCCTGGATATTCAACTTCTAAATAATGCTTTGGATTATGAGAAATACTTTAAAATATATTGGTTTGGCACTGGTCGCGGCTTCAGCCCTGATCGCGTGCGACAGCAACGACCCTTCCAAGTTCGATGACAAGGATGCGTTCGTGGCGTTCGACAAAACATCGGTTTCCTTGTCTGAGGATTACTCCGCCGGTGGAGCTGTCTGCAAGATTCCTGTGACCCTTGCTTCTGTCAAGGGGCTTGAAGAGACCATCAAGTTCGAGGTAGTCTCACCTGAGACGAAAGGAGCCAAGGAAGGCGTGAACTTCGAGGTTCTGACATCTTCCGGAGTCCTTTCCTTCAACGCTGAGAACCGCACACAGTACATTGAGATCAAGACGATCTATGACGGTGTCTACACCGGTGACCTCAAGTTCACCATCAACCTTGTCGGTACCGATGCGGTTCCGGCTGGATCTGAGGGGGCTTGCACCGTTACAATCAATGACATCGATCACCCTCTCAGTTTCATGCTTGGAAGCTACACCGCGACCGGTGACAACTATTGGGATGGTCCTGTCACATGGACAATGACATTCTACAAGGATGAGGATGATGATCACATGGTTTGGATTGACAACCTCTTCCAGGTTGATGGTTGGGCTAACGAGAAGACTCGCTATTATGGTACAATCAACGAGGATCACACAGTCCTTAACATTCCGTTCGGACAGGAGACTGTGTACAAGTACTCGAACGGAAATCCTGTGACCCTGCTGGGCTTCGATGGCACTAGTGGCTACGACAGTGGTTCTGTTGATGTCAAGATTATCAATGAAGGCGGTAAAGTCACCCTTGACTTCGGAACTGAATGGGGTATCTGGGTAAGGATCGAGGGCGCCGGAAACCTCAACATCGTCAAGCCGGGTATCAAGGCTGTTAAAAACTAGTAATTGAATTGTATATGAAAAAGATATTAGTCATACTTCTTGCAGCCGCCGCGACACTCGCTAGCTGCGTGAAATTCGAAGATGATGGTCAGGTTAATTACGATTCCACCACTGCGCCGGATGTCACGGCGCAGGTGGTTGCCGATGACTCCATCCACGTGACCATCACCGGAAAGACCGGGACAGGGTTCTATTCCTACGCTGTTCTGGCCGGGGCGGAGCAGACTTTGGATGCGGAGAAGCTTCTCAAAGACTCCTACACGGCCCTTGAATCCGGAGTGATAGACTTCTCAAAGGAGTCTTCTGTTGAGTTCGGAATCAATGGACTTACCCCTAACACCACCTATACTGTTTATGCTGTGGCTGCCAGCACGATGGGTGTCCTTACCGAGATCAAGACGGCGTCGGCGACAACTACCGACAGCACTGCACCTGGACTTTCAAACCTTTCGGTCAGCTCTACTGACACGACTTTGGTGTACACAATTTCATACAATGATCCTGTCACATTGGGAAAAGGAGAGGTTACGGCTCATGTCTATGCCGTCAATGGCAAGTACGACAAGGAGAACAAGGTGCTCGTTGAGTACAAGAACTACAAGGTGCCTGCGGCCTGCCTGTCAACGAATGGCAAAAATCTTATTGTAAACCTTCCAAGGGAGGAGGCTATCCCGGGAGCCATCGTTACTCTTACATATACCTCCGGCGTTGTGGTCAATGGAGTTGGTACGCCATGTGCGGCTTACAGCAACAGCATTGTTGACGGAACCGGAAAGGTGACCAAAGGCATTGGCGGCGCTTACGATAATGTAAGCTTTGACTTTACCCTTGACGAGACCTGGCCTGCTGACACTATTGTTTACTTCAGCGATTGGACCAAGCTTGTACCGAAGGCTTACAGCAAGAGTGACTATGCGCTTGCAGGAGCGACAAAAGATGCAAACTTCAAGGTGAAGGTTGTAGACGGCAACGGAAGAACGGTTTCTTATGATGCCAATACTTTTAAGGTTCTCGATGCCACGACCGTAGGCTTTATTCTTAACGAGGCTCCTGACTATGGCGCATCACTGTCCTTCACTATTGCGGAAGGTTCCTTCGAGGATCTTTTCGGCAACTCCAACAATGAGTTCACGGCAGATGGCAACTACTACTGCTCTTATGGCTATAGTCTGAATGACATCATCGGCAAATACACAGTCACGGGTACCAGCTATTGGGAAGATGCAGATGAGACTAAAGTTTGGGTCATCGAGAAAAGTAATGATACTAAGAAAGGCGATGTGATGATAACCACTTATTGGGGATTGCCGTGCGATTACCCGATTTATGCTTACTTTGACAAAGATGCCGGCATCTTCACGATTCCGGATTTCCAGAAGTACTACACGGTCAAGGACGCTGAAGGCAATGCTGCTAAAGATGTTTATTTAGCGTGCAACACCAATGACGACAATGCTGTGGTCAACATGAAAGTCCTTGCGCCAGGTTCTTTCTCCGGGAATGACCTTTGGTTCGGCTACTATCTGAATGATTTGGTGGATAAGTCAAAGAGTGGATGGGGAAATCTGTTCAAAACGGTGAGTGGAACACGCACCGAATAATTTCCGCCTGCATTAATGAGAGGTGAAAGGGAGCCGCTGACGCGGCCCCCTTTTTGTCCTTTGATAACAGATGCGCTTATATCTTACATAATATTCATGATTGTTATGAGAAAACTTATTTTGACAGCTGCTCTGGCGATCGGTGCATTCATGATGGCCGGAGCGCAGAAGCCGACCACCACATATCCTTATCTCTATCCTCGCTTCACAGGCGGGACGGTTGTGATGGAGACCGGAAACAAAGAGGAGAAGGAGATGAACATCCATCTCCGCGCCGACAAACTTCACTACATTGACAACGGGATAATCAAGGAGGCGTTCCTAAACGATGTCAAGGCGGTGGAGATTGGAGACGACATATTCATTCCTGTCTTCGGACGCATGATGAAAGTCATAGCCAAGAACGACAACGGTTGCGTCGCGGCCGAGATTCTCGGGGATTTCGAAGCGGCGCGCGAGGCTAAAGGCGCATACGGCACTTCTTCCACGTCTTCATCCACGATGAAGTTGACCTCGCTCCAGACCGACGCGCAGGTGAATCAGAACTACATGAACATCCTCAACGAGAAGGATCATGGAATGGAACTGAGGATAAGGACCACATACTACCTGATCACTCCCAAGTTCAAGGTCAAGGCTAATAAAAAAGATGTTGACTTCACTTTGCCTGAAAGCATGAGAAATGAGTTCAAGGCTTTCTTGAAGTCTAACAAGATCAAATGGAGCGACTCCCAAAGCCTGCTTGGTGTCGTGGATTTTCTTGGTAAATAAAAATCCGTCTGTGTTATGAAAATATTGTCACGTGCTTCGCTTATGATTGGTGTGATGGCCGTTGCATTCTCCTGCAGCGTCAACGAGGCCGGTCTTGCGGAGAAAGATATTGAAAACCCTTCCGTTAAGGAAGTGTTCGGAGAGGGACTTCCGGAAGAAGAACTTCTCAAGGAGATGAACATCAAGGTCAACGAGGATTTAGCCTTGGAACTGGAGAAGGCGACGGACAAGAATGGTTTCGTGAGTCTTCCAAAAGTAAGGTCGATGGCCGGATTGGGAATCGTTGAGATGAGGAGATTGTTCCCGTACGCCGGAGATTACGAGGCCAGAACCAGGGCCGAGGGACTGCATCTTTGGTATGTTCTGAGTTACGATGACTCGAAGACGATGACCAGAGCCTCGGCTGAACTGGATATTCAGGGAGTTGATGTGGTGGAATATTGCCCACGCGTTTCGATCACAGGCAATCCTGAGATTGTCTCGTACGAGGCTAAGGCGGCCGCGGCCTCTTCGGCCGCTTTTGACGACCCTATGCTTGACCAGCAGTGGCACTACTACAACAATGGATCCGCGTCATCCTCTGTAAGTGGTTGCGACATCAATGTCATGCCTGTCTGGAAGAATTACTCCACCTACGCCAAGTACAAAGGCGACATCATCGTCGGAGTCGTGGACGGAGGAATCGACTACAACCATGAGGATCTCAAAGGTAATATGTGGCATAACCCGGAGAAAACCGGCAATAATATTTACGGCTACAATTTCGTTGAGAATTCCTATAATATTCATCCAGAAAGCCACGGCACTCACGTGGCCGGCACGATTGCGGCGGTGAACAACAATGGCATCGGTGTGTGCGGCGTGGCAGGCGGTGATTCCAAGAAGAACATAAAGGGAGCCAAACTGATGTCCTGCCAGATTTTTGACGGAGACAACCAAGGCTCCGGCGCCGAGGCCATCAAATGGAGCGCGGACAACGGGGCTGTGATTTCCCAGAACAGCTGGGGGTACACCAATCTGACAACTACTCCGGCTTCTTTGAAGTCTGCCGTTGATTATTTCATCAAATACGCCGGTACTGACAAGAATGGCAAACAGACCGGTCCTATGAAAGGCGGAATAGTCATATTCGCCGCTGGCAATGACAACAAGACCGTTTCCGGCAACGACTATGAAGCCATCCTGAATGTGACATCCGTTGGAGCGGACTACAAGCGCGCATATTACACCAACTATGGTCCGTGGTGCGATATCTCGGCTCCCGGCGGCGATGTCAAGAAGGGGAATCAGGTACTCAGCACCTTGCCAGGAGACAAGTACGGCAAGATGCAGGGCACGTCGATGGCTTGTCCTCATGTGTCCGGTGTAGCCGCATTGGTTCTGACAAGATACGGTGGAGAGGGCTATACTTGTACCGCTTTGAGAAAGCGTCTGGAAGACAATGTCACCAACATCTCGGCGCAAAATGCCAGTTATTATCTTGGGAAAGGTCTGGTGAACGCCTACAGAGCCATAGCCGGAAGCGGCGGAAAGGCTCCGAACACGCCTGAGGGCTTGACGGTGAACACGCAGTCCAACAACATCGAATTCAATGTCAACATTCCGTCCGATGCCGACGACGGAAAGCCGAACGCAATCTACATCTACTACTCTACATCGGATTTCAATTCCATCGACAAGGCAATGTTCGGAATGTTCTACATCGAGGATCATAAGGTCGGGGAGACACTATCGGGAACCGTGTCCGGTCTGGAGTTCAACACAGATTACTATGTGGCCGCCATGGCCTGCGACCTGGCCGGAAACCGCTCCGCTCTGACCAAGAGGATACGTGTCACGACTGGAGGGAACTCCGCTCCTGTCATCACGGCCAAGACTCCGGTCTCGTTATCGATTAAGGCGCATGAGAGTGCTGTGGCCGAGTTCACGGTCACCGAGCCGGACGGACATTTCTACAACATTGAACTGACTCCGGGCTCGGCAGCGGCGGTGCTGGACACATTGAACCGTTCAGAGCCAAAGGTCCGGATAACCGGTGCGGCGGCTCCGGCCGGGACATATTCGGCGGAGTTGACTGTGACGGATTTCTATGGGCTCGCGACATCCCAAAAGATTGGCTACACCATTCAGGAGAATCATGCTCCTGTCGTGGTGAACCAGTTCAAGAATATGCTTGTGACATCAAAGGCCGCCGTGACTCAGGAACTCCTTGCCTCTGACTATTTCAACGACGAGGATGGCGAGGAACTTGCCTTCACTTTCGAGTTCAGCAACCCTGTGGTGGCCAACATGACATATTCAAAAGGGAAGTTCCTTTTCACGCCGATGAACTACGGGCAGTCTGACATCACCGTCACCGCCACGGATGTCCGTAAGGAGTCCGTGTCCCAGACATTCTCCGTGATGGTCACTGACGGGACCAGGGAGGTCTCTCTATATCCAAATCCGGTGAAGAGCAAGTTGAACATACAGTTCGGCGTGGAAGCGGCCAAGGTGGATTTGAAGATTGTCTCCGCAGCGGGCTCGGTCTTTGTAGAGGATTCGTTCGATGCGGTCACTCCGTTCACTCCTTTGTCTGTTGACATGACAGATGCCAACGCCGGGCAGTACACCGTGGCGGTCACGCTTGACGGAAAAGAGTATAAATCCAGTATTGTGAAGCTTTAATGGAAATGAAAAGAATATATTCATCATTGATTGCCGTGGCTTTGTTCGGGGGAACCATGGCCGGACAGACACTTCCCTCGTTGTTGATCGGGTCTGATCCGGCCTCGCAGGGAACAGCGTTGACATCTGTCGGAAAGACCTCGGGGGCATATTCATTGGAAGGAAATGTGGCTTCAATGTCGCTGAATGACGCCAAGTTGAGCGCCGGAGCGTCGTTTGGGCTGTGGCAGCCCGGATATGCGAAAGACAAGGTGATCGGCGTCGGGGCGGCTTACCGTCTTGGTGACAGGCTCGCTTTCGGGCTTCAATTCAAAAGTTTGATCCAGCCTTCCTACGATGTCGTTTCTGAAAGCGGCTCGGTAAAGGATTCGTTCACGCCAGGGGAAACCAATTTCGCGGTGGGAGCCGCATATTCGGTCACGGATTGGCTTTCGGTCGGTGTGACCGGCAGAATGGTCATGTCAACCTTGGCCGATGACGCCAAGGCCAATGTGTTTGGCGCGGATGTGGCGGTATTCTACAGGAAAGACGCTCTCAGCGCTGGTTTGTCGGTGAACAATGTAGGCGGCAAGGTCAACTATGGCGGTGAGGATTACGACCAGCCGATGCTTGCGCGTGCCGGAGTGGCCTACCGCATCGGAAATCCGGAATCTTCTTCGGTCACTCCGTCCGTGGAGGCTGACGTTTTGTTCAAAGGCGGCCTCATGGCCGGCTTAGGTGTGGAATATTCCTACAAGAGCATGCTATTCGCCAGAGGTGGTTTCCATTATGGCGACAAGGGAAAAGCGGTTCCGACGTACGCTTCACTTGGGCTTGGCGTCCGTTTCTTGGGTGTCAGTCTTGACGTGGCTTACCTGACGGCCAGCGATGTCCTTGGCAATTCCATCAGTTTTGGCCTCGGCTATCGGTTCTGACAAGTTTTGTCAATCCAGAAAATATTCCGATATTTATATTCGTGAATCGCCGTAAAAAGGCGATGTTGGATCATGAAAATAAATAATCGGAATTTTTTGTCTCTGCTGGTGCTGCTGGCATCAATGTCCTGTGCCAAGGAGGATGTGCTTGAAAAAGTTGTGGATGAGCCTGCTACGGAAGCGGGTTCATCCATTGATCATTCTGTTGTGCCGGGAATCGCATTTGTGGAGTTCAGCGACGAGATGATCGCTTTGGTCGGGGATGACCTAAGCCAGGGTAAGGTCGTGACCCGCTCAATGGGATTGAACCAGGCTCTTGACGAGCTCGGGATAAAATCAATCGAAAGGGCCTTTCCGGATGCCGGAGAGTTTGAGCCGCGTCATAGGAAGGCGGGACTGCACAAATGCTACATCATTGAATATTCAGAATCGGTGGCGGTGACCAGAGCCTCCTCCGAACTTCTGTCGATTCCCGGAGTGGAACGGGTCGAAAGTCAGCGCGCCGTAGTTCCGGCGGACTTCAACGATCCTTCGTTCTCATCCCAATGGGGATTGTACAACATCTCATATCCCCAATATGACATAAATGTCGTTCCGGTGTGGAACAACTACACTACCGGCGACCCGAAAGTCGTGGTGGCTGTCGTTGATTATGGAATCGACATGAGTCATCCGGATCTCAAGGATAATTGTTCTGCGACGAATTACAGTTCGATAGACCATGTCGCTTCCGTCAAGGTGGAGAACGCCGGAAATCACGGGACTCACGTCGCCGGGATAATCGCCGCGGTCAACAACAACGGTGTCGGAATCCGAGGTGTGGCGGGAGGTGACGCAGCAAAAGGAAAGAAGGGCGCGACCCTCATGTCCTGTGAGATCTTCCGTGATTATGCCGAAGGCGGAAAGACTAAGACAAAGCAAGGCTCGATTCCTACGGCGATTATCTGGGCGGCCGACCACGGAGCTGTCATCTGTCAGAACAGTTGGTCCTATAACTATGACTCGAACGGTGACGGATGGCTTGACGAGACTGAAAAGGCGAAAGCCATGAGAGGAGAGGTTGGCTATTGGGACAAGCGCGCGATCGACTACTTCATAGACCACGCCGGTTGCGACAAGGATGGAAACCAACTTCCGGATTCACCGATGAAAGGAGGATTGGTGGTGTTCGCGGCGGGCAATGACAACATCGGCAATGGAGTACCGTCCAATTACGATAGGGTCATCGCCGTGGCGGCTCTGAACAGCAACGGGAGCAAGGCGAACTACTCCAACTATGGTGATTTTGTGGATCTTGCGGCTCCTGGCACCGGAATCTACAGCACAGTCACCGGAGGAGGCTACAGGAATATGAATGGTACCTCGATGGCGTGCCCTCATGTGTCCGGAGTCGCGGCATTGATCGTTTCCATGTGCGGTGGCCAGGGGTTCACCAACGATATGTTGAAGGAGAAACTGCTTAAGACCAGACGTGCGGATGTCGTGTCAGCGGGTATGGGCGGTCTGGTGGATGCCATGGCCGCGCTGAATTACGGGGAAACCTTCAAGCCTGGCAAGGCCGGAGATGTCAAGGCGGCCGTTCGTGCCAACTCGGTTGACATCTCGTGGACTTCTGTCGCCAATGCCGACGGATACCCTGCCTATGGCTACAAAGTCATCTGTGGGAAGGATCGGTCTCTGGTGGAAAACGCCGACCCGTCCAAAAACACAGCCGCCGGTACCTTTACAAGGAGTGTTCTGGCAAAGGCGGAAGTAGGCTCCACGGAAAAAATCACGTTCCGCGACCTGGATTTCTCGTCAACCTACTATGTTAAGGTGGTGGGCTACTCTTACATGAACGTCTATGGCGAGCCGTCTCCGGTCATTGAGTTCAAGACGGTGGTCAACAACCCTCCCGTCATCAAGAGTGATGTCAGCGGTGACATCGTTCTCAGATCCCACGAGAAAAAGGTCATCAACCTTGTCATCACCGATCCGGACAGGCACACCATCACCGCTGATTACCAGCCCGGAAGCCCTGCGGACACATTCTCCGGACTTGACAAAGGTGAGGCCACCATCACAATCAACGCACCTGCCGCAGGCCCCGGAACCTATACGGCGACACTCACGGCAACCGACAACTACGGCGCTGCGACGACTCTCGCAATCACCTACACCATCTTGGCGAACAACCCTCCGGAGAAAATCAAGGATGCCTCCAACCTCCTCATCCACAACCTCGGAGAAACATTTGTCCTGAAGATGAACGAATATTTCAACGACCCTGACGGCGAGACTCTTGAATATGACCTCTCGTCCACTGACCCACAGACCGTGCGCCTTGTCAGTAACGGAGGAAATGTCTTCGGGACTGTCCTGAAGTACGGCTCAAGCGCTATTGTGGTCAAGGCCACCGACGCCGCCGGATCTTCGGCGGAGATCGGTTTCAAAGTCTTGGCCAGAGAAGCTTCCGTTGAATACTCTGCTTATCCTAATCCTGTAAAGGATTTCCTGAACATCGGCACTGGTCCCGAACTCGCCGAGACCCATGTCCGGATAGTGTCGCAGACCGGTCGCACGGCGTTTGACGGCACGGTCATGGCCAGCGCCTTCGAACCTGCGAGGATAGACTTGTCCGGACAGGCTCCGGGGGTATATTCGGTAATCATCCGCATCGGGGGGAAGACGCACACGTTTGCTGTGGTGAAACGCTGATTCAATGACAAATAACACTGAGATATATTTTATTTATGAACAAAAGAATCCTTGCGGCCGCGGGAGCGTTCCTGTGTCTGCTTTCATCCTGTGACAACAACATGAACCCATTGCTTACAGACTCCACGCTGCCGTACGGCGCGCCTCAGTTCGACAAGATCAAGACTGAGCACTATCTGCCTGCCTTCGAACAGGCCATCACCGAGGCCAAGGCCGAGATTGATGCCATCGTGAACAATCCGGACTCTCCTACGTTCGGGAACACGATTGCTGCGTTGGACGAGGCCGGAAGTCGCCTCAACGATGTTGCCAGCATATTCTACAACCTTATGGAGGCCGACACGAATGATCAGATGCAGGCGGTTGCAGAGAAAGTCTCCCCGATGATGACTGAATATTCAATGTACGTCTCGCTGAACGAGTCGCTTTTCGCCCGTGTCAAGGCCGTGCATGAGAGCGCGGAAGGACTTGAGCCTGATCAGGCCAGACTTCTGGAGAAGACATGGAAGTCGTTTGTCCGTGGCGGAGCCAACCTCGGTGCTGAGGACAAGGAGTCCTACAGCAAGCTCAGCGAGCAGCTCTCCCTTTTGACCCTCCAGTACGGCAAGAACGTGCTTGCGGCCACCAATGCATTTACAATGAATATTACAGACGCGGCTGATCTTGAGGGACTTCCGGATTTCGTCCGTGAGGCTGCCGCCGAGACAGCCAAGTCCAAGGAGATGGAAGGCTGGGCGTTTGACCTTTCGGCTCCAAGCTACGGGGCTTTCATGAAGTACAGCGCTCGTTGCGACCTTCGCCAGAAGATGTGGATGGCCTACAACACTAGGGCGACAGAAGGGGAGAACAGCAACATCGACCTCTGCCGCCAGATCGCTGAGCTGCGCCTGAAGATAGCGAATATCCTCGGCTACGAGACTTATGCGGACTACGCCCTTGAGGAAAGGATGGCCAAGAATCCTCAAACCGTCAATGAGTTCATCCAGAAACTATTGGCTCCGTCGCTTCCTGCCGCCAAGGCCGAGGTCAAGGAACTTTATGAATATGCCCGCTCCAACGGTTTCGAGGACACCGAGATCCAGCCTTGGGACTTTGGTTTCTGGTCAGAGAAACTGATGGATGCCCGCTACTCAATCAACGATGAGCAGCTCAAGCCGTATTTCAGGTTGGAGAACTGCATCGACGCGGCTTTCGGTCTGGCTGGAAAACTCTATGGGCTGTCTTTCGAGGAGAGGAAAGATATTCCTGTCTATCATCCTGACGTTAAGGTCTATGACGTTAAGGACGCTTCAGGAAGGCACATGGCTCTGTTCTACGCTGATTTCTTCCCGCGTGCCAGCAAGAGGGGAGGGGCATGGATGACCGAATTCCGTGGCCAGAGCATAGTGAACGGGGTGGAGAAACGTCCGTTCATCAGTCTTGTCACCAACTTCTCCAAGCCTACAGCCGGGAAGCCATCACTTCTGACCCACGACGAGTTGACTACTCTGCTTCACGAGTTCGGGCACAGTCTGCATGGCATTCTCGCTGAGGGAAGATATTCATCACTCACCGGTACTAATGTTTCCCGCGACTTTGTGGAACTGCCGTCGCAGATCATGGAGAACTGGGCGTTCGAGCCGGAGTTTCTGGACACTTTCGCGCGTCATTTCGAGACTGGGGAGGCGCTTCCGGACACCCTCATCAACAAGATTGTGGCTGCCAAGAATTATCATGCGGCCTACGCTCAGGTGCGTCAGCTTCAGTTCGGGATTCTGGACATGGCCTGGCACACGCTGAAAACTATGCCGGAACTTGGCACGATTGCTTTTGAGAAGGAAGCCCTGAAGAGCACGAATGTGATCCCGTCCATCCCGCAGGCCTGCATTTCGACTTCGTTCAGTCACATATTCTCAGGAGGTTACAGCGCAGGCTACTATTCCTACAAATGGTCCGAGGTGCTGGAGGCCGATGCTTTCAGTCTGTTCAAGGAGAAGGGAATATTCAACACCGAAGTTTCGCACTCCTTCCGTGACAACATCCTCTCGAAGGGATGCAGCGAGGATGAGGGCGTGCTTTACCGCAGGTTCCGCGGGCACGATCCTGAGCCGGAGGCTCTGCTGGAGAAGCTAGGAATAACCAGCACGAAATAATTCAGCCTCCGCTGAATCAGTGGGATCAATATTCCGGAGTGAAATTACGTAAGGCGGTCGTCAGAGTCTCCTCGAAGACCGCTTTTTCGTGTTCTGAAAGGAATCCGACCTCGATAGGAACTTGGAAGAGCCTGATTTTCAATTGCTCCGGAATCCTCTTGAAGTCCAAGATCCTTTGGCAGTCCTTCTCAGTGGTTGCCACAACAGCTGTCGGATGCTCCTTCACGGCGTTCATTATCTTTTTGATGTCGAAGCGGTTGTAGTTGTGGTGATCCATGAAGCAGAATCGCTTCACGATTTTGTGCTCGTCACTGAGGTACATCCTTAGAGGAGTGTCCTTGGCTATTCCGGAAAAAAGAATCAGTTTCTGCGAGTAAGCGTACCTCTTGTCGCCTTCCTTGAAGATAGGCTGCATTTGGTTGTACCAGATTGTTGTGAACAGCAAAGTCTTGACAGATCCTTTCTTGTCTGTTCCTGTACATGATTTAATGTCGTAATCCTTAAGCCCGAATGACCTTGCCCATTCGACTTTCTGGCTGTCTTCCAGATAGGCCGGACATTTTGACACTATGATGATGTTGGCCGCGTGGAGTCTTTGTGGCAGATCGCGTAACCTCCCGAAAGGCAAGAGCCTGTCCTTGTACGTTGGCCTATTGTAGTCCACCAGGACAATGTTGAAGTAAGCCCTAAGTGTTCTGTACTGGAAGGCGTCATCAAGCACAATCAGGTCAGCCGGTGGAATTGATGCGCCGGCGCACTTGCGAGCCCTTCTCTCGGTCTTGAGTTTCTCGGGATGGCAGAGAATGCCGCAGCCCTTGATTCTTTGCCTGTCCACAGCAACCGTAACACCGGGGAACTTTCTCTTGATTTGGAGAGGCTCATCGCCATAGTCCTTGACCTTGCCGTCCTTGTCAACCAGTTGGAAACCGCTGCTGTTGCGCTTGTGCCCTCTTGACAGCACCGCAAGATTGCGGAACGCCCAGTCGTCGCTTCTGAGCAAGGTGCGCAGAATCATCTCTGTGTGAGGGGTTTTGCCTGTTCCACCCGCTGTGATGTTACCAACGCAGATGGTCGGAACCTCGCAGGTACCAACCTTGAAGAGGCCGTGGTCGTAGCAGGCGTGCCTCAGCTTCAGCGTCAGATAATATGGTGCAAGAAGAATCTTGTCAAGCATAGATTGCAAAGATACAAAAAATCATAAGCCATAGACGCTGTTTGCCTCTGAAATTTCAGTGTCACCCCATTTTTCGGCAATATATTCAAGAATCTTGAACACTTCCGTCGGGTCGTTCTCCGTCACTAGCCGCATTCTGGTCTCCTTGAAGTCGGGCAGCCCCTTGAAGTAACAGGAGAGGTGGCGGCGCATCTCATAGACCCCGGTCGGCACACCTTTAAGGTCCAGCGAGAGCCGCATCTGCCTTTCCGCCAGCTCGACCCGCTCCTTCACTCCAAGTGGCGGAAGTTCCTCTCCCGTGGCAAGGAAGTGCTTGATTTCCTTGAATATCCAAGGATGTCCGAAGGATGCTCTGGCGACCATGATCCCGTCTACCCCATAGCGGTCGAACGCCTCTTTCGCCTTCCGCGCGGAGTTGATGTCACCGTTCCCTATTATGGGAATATTCATCCTCGGATTCCGTTTGACCTCTCCGATGAGAGTCCAGTCGGCCTCGCCTTTGTACATCTGACAGCGGGTCCGTCCGTGGATTGTGAGGGCCTTGATGCCGGTGTCCTGAAGCCTTTCGGCCAGTTCCACGATGATCTTGCTGCTTTCGTCCCAACCCAGACGTGTCTTGACGGTGACGGGCTTTCGGACAGCTTCAACGATACGCCTTGTGATCATCACCATCTTATCTGGATCCTTCATCATCCCAGACCCGGCTCCTCTGCCAGCTATTTTGCTTACAGGACAGCCGAAATTGATGTCAATCACGTCGCATCCGTGTCCACCGACAATCTCGTCAGCATGGTCGGCCATTTTGGCCGCCTCGACCATGGCGTCCGGATCGCTTCCGTAGATCTGGATGCCTATCGGAGCCTCAGCATCGGTGGTCTTGAGTTTGGCGTAGGCCTTTTTCGCATCCCGGATCAAGCCTTCAGCCGGAATGAACTCCGTGTAGGTCATGTCCGCTCCCTGCTCCCTGCATATTCCTCTGAAGGAAGCGTCAGTGACGTCCTCCATAGGAGCCAGAAGCACGGGCTTTTCACCGAGATCTATATTCCCAATTGTCATATCGTCGATATTCTCTGACTTTTGTTCCGCTTGGCATTTTCCTTGCGGGAAAGTACCAATTGTCTGCAAAATTACTATTTTTGCGGGATAGAATAAAGGATTAATAAGTTAATAGTAGTGTATTATGAAAGAGATAAAGACAATAGGTGTCCTGACATCCGGAGGTGACGCGCCGGGAATGAACGCGGCCATCAGGGCCGTTACCCGTTCGGCGATCTACAACGGATGGAAAGTCATGGGAATCTATCGTGGCTACGAAGGACTCATCAACGGTGATCTCAAGGAACTTACCACGGAAAGCGTCAGCAACACGATCCAGAGAGGCGGCACGATTCTAAAAACCGCCCGCAGCGAGGAATTCATGACTGTTGAGGGCCGCAAGAAGGCCTACGACAACCTTGTCAAATTCGGTGTTGACGCTTTGATTGTCATCGGTGGCAATGGTTCACTTGCCGGAGCGCAGGAGTTTGCCCATGAATATGACATCCCGATCATCGGCCTTCCTGGCACGATAGACAACGACCTCTACGGCACAGACTCCACAATCGGCTATGACACAGCACTTAACACCATTGTCGAGTGCGTGGACAAGATCCGGGACACCGCAACTTCCCACGACCGCATCTTCTTTGTCGAGGTAATGGGACGTGACGCAGGTTTCCTAGCCCAGAACTCCGCCATCGCCGCCGGTGCCGAGGCCGCCATCATCCCTGAGGACCAGACGGACATCGACCAGCTTGAGAAGTTCATCAGCCACGGCTGCCGCAAGAGCAAGAACAGCTCGATCGTCCTTGTCTCCGAAAGCCCGAAGGATGGGGGAGCGATGCACTACGCCGAAAGAGTAAGGCAGGAATATCCTGAATACGACGTCCGTGTCACCATCCTCGGTCATCTCCAGCGTGGCGGTTGCCCTTCCGCCTACGACAGAATCCTTGCCAGCCGTCTCGGCTACGCCAGCATAGAAGCCCTTCAGGAAGGCCAGCGCAACATCATGGTCGGCATCTCCAACAACGAGATCGTCTATGTCCCGATCGGCAAAGCCATAAAACTCGACAAGCCGATCGACAAGGAACTCATCAACGTCCTCGCTGTGCTGTCCATCTAGCCGGACGTTTCTCTGTCTGCGTCATGCCGTATAGTATGCCGTGGCAGATAACAAGCTAGTCGTCAATTAAATAAGGTGGTGTTCCAGTGTGAATTTCAGCACAGGAACACCACCTTTTCTCATTCATTGTCAGATCTTTAACTGCCACGGTCAATACATCAGACCTAATGACCACAAAGGGATTTTCGCTCCGATCGGATACTCGATTCCGTCAGCCGCTACATACGAGTCCTGGATTCCGGTTATCTGTGAGAATGTTTTCCCTTCGCCACCCACTTCAATTGTGAATTTCCCATCGATTTTGAAATCACCTGAGTCCTTGCCATATTCCACGATATGCATTGTTGAAAGCTGGTTTATGGCGAACGTTTCTCTGACAGTACCTATCTTGATGTCTGAAGAAAGCACATACTGTAAGTTTGAATTGTCAAGAAATATTTTGTCAGGTTTCTGCATTTTCTTCACGGAAAGAATATCCGAATACAGAAGTTTAATCAGTTTGGCCTCATCGAGATACTTCAGATAGGCCAACACGGTATTCCTCTCCAACCCAATGCTTTTTGAAAGGCTGGCAATACTCACCTGAAAAGGGAGGTTGTTGGCCAACACGTACAGCAAAGCCTTGATCTTCCTTGTGTTGGCGACATCGACATTCCTTTCTTGCGTCAGTTCGGAATCGATGATGTAATTCGCTACATTTTCCACCAATGTTGCATAATCAGCAGGGTTTTCGTAATAGAATGGGTAGTACCCATGTTTAAGGTACTCTGTGAATTTTTCAAGGGGACGGCACATCCGGCAGACTTCATCGCAGACTCTCCATGAGTCATTAAGGATTGACTCCAAAGTTGAAACCGGAATGTCAATGCCACTATCGAACTTCAGAAACTCTCGGAACGACAACCCTGGCATCTCGTAAGGCACGCACCTTCTAGACAGATCGGAGTCCCCGCTCTGAATCTTGAGAAGCGATGAACCGCTGATCACGACTTTCAGTTCAGGATAAAGGTCATAGATTTCCTTGATTTCCCTGCTCCAAAATGGATATTTATGGACCTCATCGACATACAGCCGCTTACCGCCATATTTTACAAAGGTGTCTGCAAGGTCAAGCAGCGAATGGGTTGAAAAATACATCGAATCCATCGAGCAGTACAGGGCTTCTCTGGAGCCATCTTTGTAATTCAGTTTTATATGTTGCTTCATCAGTGTCGATTTTCCAACACCCTTAGGCCCTTTGATTGAGATTAGTCTTGAATCCCAGTTAATCCGCTGCATCATTGAACGGATGATCTTCATTGGTGTTCTGAGTAGGTATTTGTCATGTTTGGCGAAA
>ERZ808277.287-NODE-287-length-17208-cov-3.394450_pt1 | contig 17208 bp, 23 predicted proteins | sample MGYA00521240_ERZ808277 | MGnify/ENA primary metagenome ERZ808277 (study PRJEB31516, sample SAMN03275599) | gut metagenome | biome: mammalia-associated habitat; material: feces | host: Papio cynocephalus | place: Kenya | collected 2012-07-17 ... | reverse complement strand
CTAAGAAGAAGAGAAAAGAAACAATGTGAAAAACGAATAAAGCAATATAAAACAGCAGAAACAAGCATAACAGGAATTGTGGGGATGAACTGTGATATACATAGCAAAAATCAGATAAACAATAAAATTGAAAAAGCAGTACTGGAGACAATAGAAATCAATGAAAAGGAAATTAAAGATGCAGAAGAAAGAATAAAAGAATTAATTACAGAAATAGAGGAATTAGAAGACAAGGTAACAGAAACAAACATTAGATTATCAGCGTTGAAATACAAAGAAAAAGAAATTTTGTTTGCATTCTATGTAGAAGGCAGAAGTTATGAAGATATAGGTAATAACCTGCATTTTAGATTATTTAATCAAACAAGGGATTCCGAAGCAATAAAAAAGATAGTTGAAAAAGCAACAAATAAAATGATTAAATTATAAAAATTACCTATTTTTTACCTGTTTTTTACCTTGAAATGATGAAAAAGTATATAGTATAATTATAATAGCTAGAAAAGTTGATACGTAATTATCAAAACTTTTTAGTAATAAAAATTAAATAAAAAAGGCTCGCACTAAGGGTTGACTGCTATAGAAGCGGTTGACTCTTTTTGATTTTACAACAACGATACTAAATATATTATAAGGGAAGTGATTATAATATCGTTTCAAGAATTATGTAATAGATATAAAGATGAAATATGTCCATATTGTACTAAGCAGGGAGAATGTAATATATGCAAGACTGTCGATGGTGTAAAATGTTGTGAATATAAAAAAATAAGAAAAATGAAAATACACTAGTAGACAAGAATAACACTTTGATATATACTCATTAAAAAAGGAGGAATGTATCTATGAATAGAACAGTGTTAAAAATAGTACTAGCAATACTAATCATTTTATTAGGTATAACTGTATTTTATACAATATTTATCTCGAATTTCAGAAATAATCTTACAGCAGAACAGATTGCAAATGAAATTAAAGAAAAAAATTCTAATGTTGGGAAAATTGTAACATATACAGAAACAACAGATCCAAATAATTTACTTGGAAAAGAAGGACAATATATATCTAAAATAATATTTGAAGATGTTAGATTAGAGCAATTTGAAGATGGTGAACCAGTAGGAGGAACAATAGAAGTATTTAAAAATAAAAAAGATATGAAGAAAAGAAAAGAATATTTAGAGCCTTTTACCAGTTCAAGCGGAATGTTAGCAGAATATATGTACAATACAAATAATGCTATAATCAGATTGAATAAAAAATTAACACCTTCGCAAGCTAAAGAATATGAAGAACTATTTAAACAAATAACTAAATAATTAAATATGATTTTAATGTGTATTACTTATTGTAATATACATTTTTTTATGGAGGAAAAATGCTAAAAAGTTGCAAATATTGTGGAAAAATACATGATAGTAAATATATATGCAAAGAAAGACCAAACAGGAAAAAAGAAGTAACAGATGCTGATAGATTTAGATGGACAGGACTATGGCGTGAAAAGAGAGAAGAAATAAAGAAACGAGACCTACACTTATGCCAGATATGTATTAGAGAGTTATATAATACAGTAACAAAATACAACACGAATGAATTAAGTGTACACCACAACATACCAATAAATGAAGACTACAATAAAAGACTAGATAACGATAATTTAATAACAGTATGTAGTTATCATCATGAAATGTGCGAAAACAAAAAGATACCAAGAGATATAGTTCAAAAAATAATAAATGAACAAGAAATGGATACCCCCCTATCATCAAAAACTGAAAAATGAAAAAAATTTTTACACCTACCGCCTACCTTTACTTTAAAAAAATTCCCACATCAACATAAATCAATAATACAAGGAGATGAACAATATGCCAACACCACCAAAACCATTTAAAGTGCTAACATCAGAAAAAAAGTCACACAGGACAAAAGCTGAACTTAAGATAAGAGAAGAAGGTGAGAAATCTTTAAGTACAGAAATAGAATTAAAAGAAAGAAAAGAAGTAAAACAAAATAAAGTGGCACATAAAGAGTTTAAAAGAATAGAAAAATTATTAAAAAATATAGATAAAAACGATGCAATTTATGAAGCTGTTATAAATAGATATTGTTTGCTCCAAGCAGAATGCACTGACTTAGAAGAAAGACGAGAAGAATTTTATAAGTTAGCGTTTGAATTAAAAGCTGAAATGAAGTCAGTTACAGATAATATGGATTACATTGAAGATGTTGCTAATTATAAGCTGGAATATGCAAAATCTATAGCTAAGATTATGAGCTCAATGAATGCAATAGATAAACAAATTCAATCAAAAAGAAAAATGCTGTTAGATATTGAAAAAGAGAATGTTATGACAATAGCATCTGCATTAAGATGCGTACCAAAAAAGGAAAACAAAGAGGCAGAAAATCCACTTTTGAAAGTATTAAGAGGTGAAGCATAATGTTATTAGAAAGAGCAAAAAAATATGCTCAAGATTGCACAAGTGGAAAAGAAATAACAACATCTGAAGTTAAAACACAGTGCAAATGGTTTTTAGAAGATTTAGAAAAACAAAATAATGACTATTATCCTTATTATTTTGATACAAAACAAATTGGGATAATCGAAGGCATTTTAAAATTATTAAATTTTGCAACAGGATTACATATTGTTGGCAAAAGTATATACGATGGTTTGGAAAATTTCCAAGCTTTTTTTATTGCTAATATTTTTGGATGGAGATATAAGACTGACGCTAAGAAATATAGATACAGGGAAGTAGATTTATTTATACCAAGAAAAAATACAAAAACTTTTCTGTCAGCACTAATATTTATAATATTAATGTTGACTGAAGATAATTATTCAGAGTTTTATTCAATATGTCTAGACAGAGATTTAGCAGGTGAAGTAAAAAAAGCAATATCACAAATTTTAAATGTAAGTCCATCTGTTGGGCAATACTTTAATATTCCTAAAACATTGAGTGGAAGATTAGAGTGTACATTGACACATAGTTTTTATCAACCAAGAACAGCAGAAGCAAATAGAAACAACTCAATAAAACCAAGCGCTTTTATTGCGGATGAATTTGGAGCAATGAAAGACAATTCAAATGTTGAAGCAATGAAATCTGGTCAATTAAATATAAGAAATCCATTAATGTTTAGACTAACATCAGCATATGCAGAGGATAAATCAATAATGTTAGGAGAACTTGATTATTTAAAAAAAATATACAAAGGACTTGAAACAGATGAAAGATTATTTGCGTTAGTATATTATGCAACAGAAGAACATTTATGGGATGACATTGGATTGCAGATGGCAAATCCGTTAAGAGTTGAAGAAAATTATAACGAAATTCGAGACAGTAGAAAAAAAGCACTAGCAAAACCAGACGAAAGAGTTGAGTTTTTAACAAAACATATGAATTATTTCATGCCGTCAAATTCTGGTGAAGAGTTTATAACTTTAGACAAATTAAGATTATGTAAAAATACAAGAGGAGTATTCGATTGGAACGGAAAAGATGTATACGTAGGATTAGATTTGGCAATGACAAATGATAATACGTCAGTTTCAATGGTAACAATAGAAGACGATATGATATTTGCAAAATCGTGGGCATTTATTCCTGCTGGAAGAATAGAAGAAAAAAATCGTAGAGAGAGAACCGACTATAGAAGATTTATAGAGGACGGAAGTTGTTTTGCTTGCGGAGAGGAAATTATATCATATAGTTTTGTTGAAAGATTTATTATGAATTTAGAAAAAAAATATGGTGTTCATATTGTACAGATAGGTTACGATAGATATAATTGTATTTCTACAGCAAATAAACTTCAAGAGGCAGGATACGAGACAGTTGAAGTAAAACAACATTCAAGTGTTTTACATCTACCAACAAAATTTTTACAAGAAAGTATATTGCAAAGAAAATTTAGTTACGATGGTGACAGATTATATGAAATAAATTTTCAAAATGCAAAATGTACAGAAGATACTAACTTAAATAAATATGTTAATAAGAAAAAATCTAGTGGAAAAGTCGATATGGTTGTGAGCACAATTATAGCGACTTATTTAGTACAGCAAAAAATGTTAAACGAAGATAATTTTGTATGTCAAAGCTTTTAGGAGGTGAGAAAAGTGAAAATAATAAACATTTTTAAAAGAAATGTAAAAAATGCAGCAGATAAAGAAACAATTATTGGTGATAATTCGGTAAATGATGTAATACTAAAGGCTTTGATAGCAGGAGAAGAAATTGACAGAGAAAAAGTATTAATGATACCTGCTATTTCAAGTGCTGTAGGGGTAATTTGTGACTCTTTCGCAATGATACCGTTTAAATTATATAAAAAAACAACAAAAGATGGTAAGAAACAGAAATCAGAAGTAGAAGATGATAGAGTAAATATTATAAATTTAGATACAAAAGATACTTTAGATGGTTTTCAATTCAAAAAAGCGATTGCAGAAGACTATCTTTTAGGAAAAGGTGGATATGCATATATCAATAAAAAAGGTAATAATTTTGTTGGACTGAATTATGTAGAAGAAAAGAAGGTTTTATTTGAAAGAAATACCGATGCAATATACAAAAATTATAACATATTGGTTGATGGGAAAAGTTATAGACCATACAATTTTATTAAATTGTTAAGAAATACAAAAAATGGAGCATATGGAACAGGATATACAAAAGAAATAAGCAAAAGCTTAGAAACAGCATATAAAAGGATAATATATGATTTAGAATTAATGAGAACAGGTGGAAATAAAAAGGGATTTTTAAGAGCACAAAAACATTTAGATAAAGAAGGAATGAAAACATTAAAACAACAATGGAATGATTACTTTGCCGGAAATTCTAGTTGTGTAATTTTAAATGATGGAATGGAATTTAAAGAAGCATCAAATACATCTGTTGAAAATCAGTTAAATGAAAAAAATAAAACTTTTAGTGAAGAGATAAAAGAAATATTTCACATAGGAAAAACAAACGAGGATTTCTTAAAAAATGCAATTATGCCAATTGCAACAGCTTTTTGCACAGCTTTAAATCGAGACTTATTACTTGAAAAAGAAAAGAAGTCTTATTATTTTGCGCCGGATTACACAGAACTAATTAGATGCACAATAAAGGAAAGATTTGAAGCATATCAAATAGCAATTGCATCAGGATTTAAAACAAGAAATGAAGTTAGATATTTAGAAGGCGATGACGCATTAGACGGTTTGGATATGATTAATATTGGACTAGGAGATGTGTTATTTGATCCAAAAACAAAACAAATATATACACCAAACACCAACAAAATGGTGAAAATGGATGACATGCATCAAGAAATTAAACAAATAGAAACAGCACAAAATGAGGAAAACAGCAAAGATAAGCAAAATATTAAAAAAGAAGCGGAGGGAGGTGAGCGAATTGAAGAATAAGTTTTATGAAATAAAAAACATAATACCAAATACAAGTGCTGACCTCTATATTTATGGAGAGATAGTAACTGATGACACAGATTGGTGGACTGGTGAAAAAGATAATAATTTAGTTGGATTGCAGAGTTTTAAAGAAGAATTAGATAATTTAGGAAATATATCAGACTTAAATATATTTATGAATACACCAGGAGGCGAAGTTTTTGTTGCAACTACAATATGCAGTATGCTACAAAGATTAAAAGATGTTGGAACTAAAGTTCATACATATGTAGATGGATTATGTGCTAGTGCAGGTACATTTATCTTGATGATGGGGGATGATGTAAATATCTACGAAAATTCAGTAGTAATGATACACAAACCAATCAATATTTGTTATGGTAATGCAATAGATTTTCAAAAATGTATAGATGTTTTAAACACAATAGAAAATAGTACAATGATACCACTTTATATGAAAAAAGCTAAAATTGACGAAGATAAAATAAAAGAGCTGATAAATGCAGAAAGCTGGTTAGGAGCTAAAGAAGTAAATGAAACATTTACAGTAAATTTAATAAAAGAACAAAAACAAGTTGCTGCATGTACTTCTAATTTGTTTAAAAACTATAAAAATGTACCAACAAGATTAAAGAATATGCTAAAAAAGGAAATGAAACCAAAATTGGATTATTCTGATTTTGAGAAGAGATTATTTAATATTAAAAAATAACAAAAACAGCTATTAAGTTAGTTGTTTTTTTATTTTATAAAAATTTAAGAAAAGGAAGGTAAAAACATGAACGAAAAAGAATTAATTGAAAAAAGAAACGATTTACAAGCAAAAATGGAGGAAATATTAAACAAAGCTAAAATTGAAAACAGAGCTATGAATGATGATGAAATTAAAAGTTTTGATGATGTAGAAAAAGAAATAAAAAATATTGATGCTACATTGGAAAGAAACAAAAAAGTAAATGAAATGGAATGCACAAAAAGAGAGGGAGAAAAGGAATTAACACAAGAAGAAAAAGATGTAAAAGCATTTGCAACATTTATAAGAAACTATGTAAATGGTGTTCCACAAAATACTGAAACACAATTGACAAAAGGGGATAATGGTTCAATAATACCAAAAACAATAGCACAAAAAATTATTGATAAAGTAATTGAAATATCTCCACTTTATGCAAGTGCAACTAGATATGATGCAAAAGGAACATTATCTATACCAAAATATGATGACACAACAGACGATGTAACAGTAGCCTATGCTACCGAATTTGATGAATTAGTTTCACATTCAGGAAAATTTAATACAGTTGAATTAACAGGCTTCTTAATTGGAGCATTAACAAAAATATCAAAATCATTATTAAATAACAATGATTTTAATTTAACAGACTATGTTGTAACCAAAATGGCTGAAAAATTTAAGCTATTCTATGAAGGCGAAATGATAAATGGAACAGACAGTAAAATTTCAGGTATTGTCAAATCTTATGATTCAACAAACATGAAAGTTACATTAGCTGCAAAATCTTCTTTAACTGCAGATGAATTAATAGATGTTCAAGAAACTGTACCAGACACTTTTCAACCAAAAGCTTATTGGATTATGAATAGAGACACAAGAAAGAAAATAAGAAAATTGAAAGATAGCGATGGAAACTATATTTTAAATAGAGCATTCAATGAAAAATGGGATTATGAATTATTAGGAAAACCTGTTTATTGCTCAGAAAAAGCTGAAAAGTTAGGAACTGCATCAAAACCAGTAATATTCTATGGAGATTTTTCAGGACTTGCTATAAAAGAAACAGAGTCAATGGAAATACAAATCTTATTAGAAAAATTTGCTACACAACATGCAATAGGAATTGTTGGATATTCTGAATTAGATGCTAAAGTTGAAAACACACAAAAAATAGCTGTTGCAGTATCTGGAGCAACAGATCCAACATCTAAATAGACTTCCTAAAAAGGAGGACAAATAATGAAAATAAGTGAGTTAACAGCTGTTAATATTGCTGATTATTTAAGAATTAGCGATATAGATGCTATAGAAGCAAAACAGATTGAAGTATATTTAAATATTGCCAAAAATTTTATAGAAAATTATACAGGAATACCACAAAAATCCGAAAATGAAGAAGCAGAAACGCTTGATACATATTCGGATTTTGTTATTGTTGCTTATATATTATGTCAAGACATGTACGATAATAGGACTATGTATGTTGATGGGCAAAATATGAATAATACTGTAAAAACTATTCTTGATATGCACACGAGGAACAATTTATGATAAACGCAGGCGATTATAATAAAAAAATATTTATATATCAAATTAAAGAAGCAGAGGATAATGATGGATTTTTTACAGAAAACAAAGTCGTTATCCTTGAAACTTATGCAAAAATAAAAACAACGAAAGGATTTACATTAATTGTAAATGGTTCTGATTTTGAAAAAGCATATACGAATTTTACTATAAGGTATTCAAAAAAAGTAGAAGATACATATTACGTTTCAAATAGAGATGTATACATAGAATATAAAGATAAAATTTATACTGTTGAATACTTAAACAATATAGACGAAGCAAATATTGAACTTGAAATACAATGCAAAAGGGTTACAAAATAATGGCTAAATTTAAAGAAGAAATTCCGTACGAACTTTTAAGGAGTTTTCAAGACTTAGAAACAAATATTCCAGAGATGATGGGTGGAATGACACAGGCGGGAGCTAAAACAGTTTATAACAATGTTATAAAAAATATGAGTAAATCTTTTAAAACAATAAAATCATTAAAAAAAGGACTCAAAATTACAAAAGTATATCATACATCAAAAGAAGAAATTGCAACAAAGATTGCATTCTATGGATATGATACAGAAAAAGTAACAAAAGAACATCCGAATGGTGTGCCAATTCCACTCATAGCGTTGGCAAGAGAATATGGTACTTCAAGAGGAGAAGCTAAGAAACCGTTTTTTAGAAAATCATTCAAAAAAACAGAAATAGAAAAAGCTATGACAGAAGTTCAAAAAAAATATTTGCCAAAGGAGTAAAAAAAAATGAACAAAGAAATTAAAGATATGTTTACTGATTTTACGGTAAATTTAAAAAAAATAGAAGTTGCCCACATAAAGTATAACGGATCAGAAGATACATATGTAGTATGGACAATAATAGGAGATGAACCATTTTTTGCATATGATGATGAAATTCAATATAGTTTAGTAACAATAGATATGGATATTTATTGTAAAGGTAATTATTTAAATATATTAAAAAAAATAAAAAAAATCATGAAAAACAACGAATGGACTTGGATAGAAGATAGTGAAGAGATGTATGAAGATGACACTAAATTATATCATATAACAAGTACATTCGAGAAAGAGAGGAAAATAAAATGGCAGGAAGAGGATTAAAAAAAGCTAAATATAATTCAATAGATAATAGTACAAAAAAATATAAAACATTAACAGATAGCAAAGTTTCAGTGCTGGAACAAATAATTGAAAGCAAATTTGCACCAGAGTACAACAGTGCAGAGTTATATGCAGATGATATTTTAACAGAGTCTGATTATAGTTTCAAAAAAGGAACATTAAGTTTGGTTGTAGGAAATGACAAGGATTCAATATGTGCAGAGTTGTTGGGAAACAATATATCTGAAGACAATGAAGTAACTTCTAATATAAACGATACTGCACCAGAGTTTGGATTTGGACATATTGTACCCAAAATAGTAAATGGAGAAAAAGCTTATAAAGTAGAATTTTTTCCGAGAATTAAATTTACTAAAATAACAAGTGACAGAAAGACAAAAGGGGAGAGCACAGAATTTGCTACAACAAACATAGAAGCAACTGTATTTCCTTTATCAGAATCAATAAATGGATTAAAAGAAGGAGATTGGGAAAAACATAAAACTTTCAAAACTGAAACAGAGGCAGAAAGTTACTTGGATAACTTGCTTACACCTGTGACAGAACAACAAAAAAATAAGCAATCTAATACATAAAGAAGGAGTAAAAAATGATAAATAAAATTAACGAAATGATTATAGATGATGTTAGATATCCACTGGTTTTTAATTTAAATGTAATGGAGTTAATCCAAGAAAAATATGGAACTATACAAAAATGGAGTGAATTGACAGATGATGAAGAACCAAATATAAAAGCCATTAAGTTTGGAATTGGTGCGATGATTAACGAAGCAATAGACATTGAAAATGAGAAAACAGAAATTAAAAGAGAAATGCTTACAGATAAACAAGTAGGCAGATTAATAACTGAATTTGGCACAGATAATATTACAAAAAAAATGCAAAAGACAGTAATAGAATCAACAGAAGTTAATTCAAAAAACGAGTAATCCAAGAAAGTGAAGAAGAAAGTCCGATTGACTTTGCTTGGATTTTATTCATCGGACTGAAAAAGATGTTGGAAGAATGACATTAAAAAAATTATGTTCATTATATGATCATTATAAAACCAACTATGATTTTAAACTAAAAAAAATTAGTTATTTAGAATCAGAACATAAAATAAATCACGAAGGAGAATGGTTAGAAGATTAATAAAAAAACGGCTTACGACAATAAGTTCTAAGCCGTTTTTATTTTTTAGACATATAGTTTTATGTCTGGAAAGGAGTAAAAATGGGGAGCAGTTTTGGCGGAACAGTTAAATTGTCTGGAGAAAGTGAATACAGAAGAGCTATAAAACAGATTACAGTTAATTTAAAAGAAATGTCTAGTGAATTAAAACTGACGACAATACAATTTCAAAATGAAGAAAAATCAGTTGCAGAAACAAAACAAGAATATAGCGGCATAAATGCTAAAGTCAAAGAACAGAAAGAATACATAAAATCATTAAAACAAACTTTGGAAAAACTAACTAATGAATACGGTGAGAATAATGAAAAAGTTAAAATTTTCAAAACACAATTAAATAAAGCTGAAACAGAATTATCTCAAATGGAAAAACAGACAAATTTAAGTAATGACGAATTAAAAAATATGAAAAAAAATTTAGATGACACTGGAAGAAGCGGGCTTAAATTTGGAGATGTAATTAAAGCTAATGTAATTTCTGATGCTATTATAACGGGTATTCACAAGTTAGGTAGTGCAATGCTAGAGCTTGGAAGAAGTTGTATAAATATAGGAAAACAGGCATTTGAAGGATTTGCAGAATATGAGCAATTAATCGGTGGTGTTGAAACACTATTCAAAGAAAGTGCTGGAACTGTTAAAAGTTATGCTGATAATGCATATAAAACAGCTGGGTTGTCTGCAAACGAGTATATGAACACAGTAACATCATTTTCAGCGAGTCTGTTATCAAGTTTGAATGGAGATACAGCTAAAAGCGCAAAAGTGGCAGATATGGCAATAACAGATATGTCAGATAATGCAAACAAAATGGGGACATCAATGGAAAGTATACAAAATGCATATCAAGGATTCGCAAAGCAGAACTATACAATGCTTGATAACTTAAAACTGGGTTATGGTCGGAACAAAAGAAGAAATGCAAAGATTATTAAAAGATGCGCAAAAGATTAGCGGAATAAAGTACAATATTAACAACTTGAACGATGTGTATCAGGCAATTCACATTATTCAAGGCGAGCTAGGAATAACTGGTACAACAGCCAAAGAGGCAAGCACAACAATTGAAGGATCTATTAATGCATTAAAGTCTTCTTGGCAAAATTTATTGGTAGGTATAGCGGATGGCGATGCAAATTTTACTGAATTAATAAACAATTTTGTTGATAGCATTATGATCGCAGGTGAAAATATATTACCAAGAGTAGAAGAAATTATATGGGGAATTATGGATTTAATTATGCAACTAGTTCCAAAAATTTTAGAGTATTTACCAAAATTTTTAGAAACTGGAGAAGAAATACTATATACGTTAATAGATGGAATAACTACTATGATTCCAGATATTGCTACCACCGCAATAAATATAGTAAATCAACTATTACAGACAATAATTCAAGAATTGCCAATAATATTAGAAGTAGGTATAGAAATGATTTTAGAATTAGCAAAAGGGTTGTCACAAACACTACCGAAGTTAATTCCAGTTGCAATTACAGCAATAATAACATTAACTGAAACATTGCTAGATAACATAGATGCAATAATAGATACAGCAATTGAAATTATTATGTCACTAGCAGATGGACTAATTAATGCCCTGCCAATATTAATAGAAAAAGCACCAATAATTATATCAAAGTTGATTTCAGCATTAGCAAGAAATTTACCTAAAATAGTACAAGCTGGAATTCAATTAGTGGTCAAACTTGCGGAAGGCTGGGCGAAAGAGGTACCACATATGTTGTCTAAAATACCAGAAATAATTACCTCAATTAGTTCTGGTTTTGGAGAATATTGGAACAATATGAAAGATGTTGGAAAAAATCTAATAGAAGGAATTGGACAAGGAATTTTAAATGCGAAAGATTGGCTTATCGGCAAAGTTAAAGAATTATGTAATAATTCAATTGATGCAATCAAGAATTTTTTTGGAATTCATTCTCCCTCAAAAGTCATGGAAAATGAAGTTGGTAAATATTTGGCAGAAGGAATTGGAGTGGGATTTACTAAAAAAATGAGTACTATAACAAAGGATATGACAAATTCTATTCCAACTGAGTTCGATGTATCATCTAATATAACAGGATATACAGATAGTAGCTTTAACAGTTATAAATCTGCGTTCATTGAAGCACTTTCGGAGTTTAAACCTGTTATAATTTTAAATGAACGTGAAGTAGGAATGTTTGCATTAGATTACGTAAATCAAAAAGGAGGATTAGTATATTGAGACAGTTTAACATTATTAACGAAAAAGGAGAAAGATATTCATTAATGGATATTAACAATTACTGTTTTGCGACTGATCCTACTGGACTAGGGTTGTCATATAAAAACAGTTACGCACAAGTAGGTAATTCGTTTATTCAAGACAATTCTCAAATTTCGCAACAAAAACCTACAATGAATTTAAATTTTAAGAATTATACTAATTTTAATAATTTTATCAATTTTGTAACATTGTCAAAATCATTAAAATTAGAATATGGTATAGAAATTAATGGAGTTTCAAAAATATATTACAGAGAATTTAATTTTGAAAACATAACGAAATCAGAAAAACAAAATTGTTATATAGTATCAAAAACAACAATTACTACTACATCGTTATGGTATGAATCAAAAGAAGTAGTATATACAATTTCAAAAGAAACAAATGAGATTACTTGGGATTTCGATTGGGACAGTAAATTTAGTGGATATGATGTGAGAAATTTAATATTTGAAAATAAAGGACATGTAGATGCACCATTTTTATTGGAAATTGACGGCGGTGTTGAGCATCCCAAAATCCAAATTCTTGACGGCAATAACAATATAATTAATGAATTAAAATTATCTAATTTAGTATTAGAAACAAACGAAAAATTATTGCTATGTACAAAAGATACAGATATGTATATCTATCATCAAAAAACAAATGAAATGATAAATTTATTCAATAGTTTAGACATAAATAAAACAAATTTTTTCAAATTGCCACTTGGACTGAGTCAAATACGATTAAGTGGTGATAGTGATATAACAAACGCTAAATTAACAATATACATGCAATATATTGCAGTATAGGAAAGGGGAGAAAATGCTAAAAGGACATGTTTTTAATTTACAAACATTTACATCTGAATGTTTTGCGTTGTTTATAGATACATTTTTAAATAAAAACAACGGCATTGTTCAAGGATGCACACTCAGTAACACAAACACCAGCATTACAATAGGTGCTGGATTTTTTGTTGTAAAAGGACGTTTTTTACAAATAATATCTGGCGAAACAGCAGAAGTAACCGAAAATGGATTTTATAAACTAATTTATGAAATGGATTTGACGAAAACAAATACAACTACAGAATTGAATCAAGCATGTATCAAAGTATTAAAAGGAACTAATAATTATCCAGAATTAATGCAAACAGATAATATATACCAATATGAATTTGCTAGATTCAAAGTTGAGAACAATATGATTAATAATTTAGTGGACAAAAGAACATATATAAATATCCAAAGTATTTACGATAGTATAGAAAATAAAAGTAGCACATTAATTGAAGAAATACAAACAGCACTGGCAAGTGTATTAGATGGAAGTATATATTTATTAAAATCAGGAGGAAAAATAGATGGAAATTTGGAAGTTACTGGAAAGATTATTGGTGACATTACAGGTGATATCACTGGCAATTGTAGTGGGTCTAGTAGTTGTTGCACACGGAAATGCAGGAAGTGCAACTAAGTTTCAAACTGCAAGAAAAATAAATGGAACGAATTTTGACGGAAGTGGTGATATAATTACTAGTAAATGGGGAACTGCGAGAACTATAGGAGTAAGTGGTGCTATAAGTGGTAATGCAAGTGTTGATGGAAGTGGAAATGTAACAATTAATACTACCCAAAATAATATTGCAGTATTGAATGGAAATTTAACTGGTAGCGACAGTCCTACATTAACTGGAACGCTAGCATATCCGGAAGGCTACAACCAAAATAACTGTGTCGTAATTAGCTATGCAATAAAACATAAAAGTAAAGACTTTTGGCATACTGGAAGTGTTTTTAATTCAGTAAATATTTTTGGAGCTTTTCCATTAGATATAAAATTGGACAGCGACAATATAAGTATTGAAACAAGAGATATAAGAATGTTAAACGATACAAATCCAACAATACCTAACATAACAGGTACATACAACATTAAAATAGTATTGATGAAAATATATTAAAATTTTAGGAGGTATTAATGGAAATTTATATTTTGGATAAAAAAGATCTAAAAATACTATCAGTAGAAAAGTTATCTACATATGAAATTAATATCGACGAAGAAACAAATTCAAAATCTGTATTTACATTAGAATATACAAATGGACTAAGAAAATACAATTATATAGTAGTAAATGGATTGTATAAACAGTTTTTGTTTATAATTGAAGATGTTGAAAAGGATAAAAATAGTAATATGACAACGGTTACTGCACTTGATGTTTCTAATATTTTTGACAGAAAAATAATTGAAAAAAATATAAATGTTATGACAACAAATGGATTAGAGGATTTTATTGCTAATGCAATAGCAGAAAATTTTGTAATTTCAAGCGATTCAGTATTAAATATTAATTATATAGATGTATACATTCATTCACATACAAAAAAAAATGAAAAAACTAATTCAAAAGATTATCTTTATAATTTGCATACATTTATTACAAATTGCAGACAGAATTCTAATATTTATACAGATTTTAAATTTGAAAACAATAGATTGCGTATAGACATTGAAAATAAAAATGATTCAAGTATAACAAATATTGATACTACACTGCCAGAAATAATTGATTATAAAAAAATATATGAACAAAAAATAACATCTAAAGTAGAATGTTATTGTAGAGATACTCAAAACATTTATAATTTGTACCTGAAAACTGATAGAACAACAACTACAAACAAAGATGACATTAATCGTGCAGATGGAAATGTTGAAACAATAAGCATTGAAAAAGAAGAAGATGCATACAATGAGTGTTTAAAAATTATACGAAATAATCTGTATAAGCATTTAGTTGAATTCAAAATTGCTAAAACAAGTAAATTAATAGATGTTACAAAATTGAAAATTGGAACAAAAATTAATATTAAAACGGATGAAGATGTATATAGTAGTTATATAAGTGCAATTGCACTTAGTGATGATAATTTTGTAAAATTTAAAACAGGAAATGTTAGAGCACGGACTGCTTGAAAAGTTAAAAAAGAAAGATGAGATAACAGGGAACAAACTTGATGTGAGTGGTGGAAAAATTTGTGGAGATTTAGTAGTAGAAGGAAAAATTACAATTAAGCAAATAGACGATGGGTTTGGAAAAATATTGTATCCAGTACGGTTCAATTTATTTAAGTGTTAATAAAATAAATCCTTCAATTTTTTTTGGTGGAACATGGGTGGAATTTGGGACTGGCAGAACGCTAGTTGGTGTTGATACAAACTACTCTGAATTTGATACTGTAGAAAAAACAGGTGGAGAAATTAAACACATGTTAAACATTAGCGAAATGCCATACCATTCACATAGTTTTGGTTGCCCACCAGAGAAAAAGTCAGAGTTAGGCGCATTATATGGTACGAATGCTGTACTAGCGGAAAGGACAACACTCTCAAATTCAACCATTGTAAAGCAAACAGGATTTGAAGGTTCCAGTGTACCGCATAACAATTTACAACCATACATCACTTGCTATATGTGGAAACGAACTGAATAAGAAAACAGAAGGAAGTGAAACTATGAAATTAAAAGTAGAACAAGATAAACTAACACTATTACAGGAACAAAATATAAATGCAGGAGCAATAAATTATTACACAATAGATGTAGAATTCAGCGTAGAATGGGATAATTTAAACAAGAAAATGGTATATATAAAAAACAAAGGCGATGTAGTAGAGCAAGCGATAGTAGATGGACAAACAGTGGTGCCATTTCAAAAACATGGCACATATTGTATTGGAGTAGTAGGTTATTTAGAAGAAAACAATGTAAAAACAAAACAAATATCTACTAATTTATTATATTGTACATTTGGAACAGGTAGTGGAGAATATACAGCAAATAAAGAAATAACGCAACAAGAGCTGTCTACATACGAGCAATATCTAAAAAAAATAACAGTTAAGTCTGAAGAAATAAAAGAAGATATAAATACAATAGAAACATTAAAAGCAGAAATAGAAGAAAAGCAAGATGTTTTTAACAATAATTATGTAGAAAAGAAAGAATTAATAGATGAGGTATATAAAGATACTGTAGAGATAAAAGAAAATGCAGAAAAAGAAATACAAAATGGACTAGACGATTACAATGCAAACGCAGAGCAAAAACAACAAGAGATGCAAGAGCTGGCGGATGGCGTAAAAGATTTTGCAACAGCAATACAATTCGCTACTTTCGAAGTTGATGATAACATGAATTTATTAATAAATACAGCAGATAAACTAAAAAATACTAGTTTTCAATATAATGAAGAAACCGGAGAATTGGAGGTTGAAATAAATGGCTAAAACTAAAATAGGCAAAGTTGGGATAACACCAAAAGGGACATATTCTAATACAAAAGACTATGTTAAATTAGACGTAGTAACAGAAAACGGAAGTTCTTATGTGTGTTTAAAAAACTGCCTTGGAAAAGATGTAACTGATACAGAATATTGGCAATTAGTCGCAAAAAAAGGTGATAAAGGCGACAAACCCGTAAATGGTACTGATTACAACACAGAACAAGAAAAAACACAATTTAAAAATGAAGTAGTGACAGAAACTAAAACAGACATTGCAGATTATGTAACAGAACAAAAAACAGAATTAAACACATATACAGAAATTAAAAAAGAAGAATTAGATAAATATGAAAGTACTAAAGAAACAGAATTAAGTACAAAAACAATAGGATTAACAGATGAATTCAATACTAATGTAGCTGACAAAACAGCGGGTTTTAACAATAATGCAACAATTAAAACTACAGAATTCAATGAAAACGCAACAGCAAAAGTATTGGAATATGATGAACATGTTTTTGAAATGCAAGTACAGTTAAATGAACTACAAAACATAATAAATCAAATGCCTACTGTATCTGGAAAAGGAACAAA
>ERZ808277.279-NODE-279-length-18071-cov-5.665686_pt1 | contig 18071 bp, 8 predicted proteins | sample MGYA00521240_ERZ808277 | MGnify/ENA primary metagenome ERZ808277 (study PRJEB31516, sample SAMN03275599) | gut metagenome | biome: mammalia-associated habitat; material: feces | host: Papio cynocephalus | place: Kenya | collected 2012-07-17 ... | reverse complement strand
GCTATAGATCTGGTCTCAAGGATGGCGTGGAAAAAGGAAAAGCCGAGGGCAGAGCAGAAGGGCGCGATGCCGCCATGATAGACGTAGCCAAGTCTTTGCTGACACTTGGCATGCCTGTTGAGCAGATAGCTCAGGTCGCCGGGCTGTCGATTGAACGGATAAAGTCACTTTCGCAGGGATAGTTTTCATCTAAGATGGGCATCACGGTATTTAACCGCTCCGTTCGTAGTCTTCTCTTAGATACTGCTGATTCATGAAAATAAAGCGTGGCCGAACTTGTCCGGCCACGCTTGCTATAACTGGATTCAGGTGTCTGTTACCAGCCAGGATTCTGCGAGAGATTCTCGTCAAGAAGTCTCTGACCGGCTGGGATAGGCTCAAGATAGTACTTGTCGTCCCAGACTCTGTCAACCTTGGCTCCTGTGCCTGTGGAGGCAGTGGTGTTGTAAGGTGACTTGTAGCCGTTCACGAAGAAGTTTGATTTCTCGACATCATCCCAAGTTGTCTGTTTATTATCAACAACAGGCAGTTTGACGGTCTTGCTGTAAGCCTCCAGGATTTCTTTGGATGCGCCGACATAACCATCTGGATTAAGTTTTGTGTCGAGATTCTTTCCCAGAGCCCAACGCATAAGATCGGCGTTGCGGAATCCGTCTGCCATAAGCTCGCTGCGACGGTCACGACGGAGTTCCTGAAGAAGGATATTCGCTGAAGCGTCCTTAGGGTCTTTCGTGATCACTGTTCCATTGACAGAGCATCCGGTTGTCCCGACCAAGGTCAGGGCAGGAATTCCACCGTGCTTTGTTCTAAGGAGGTTGACGGACTTGTCAAGGTCGGCCTGGCTTATCTCGCCAAGTTCGGCGCAAGCCTCGGCATAGTTCTCAAGAACCTCGGAGTATTGGAAGATAGGACCGTCTGTGTCATTCGAAGGGCCATTCCAAGTTCCTTTACCTTCATATTCGGATTTCTTTGACCAGTCAACAAACTTCCAGGTCCAGTAGCCGGTTGTTGAGTTGATGCCTTCTGAATATGTCATGCCGATGACTGGAAGAACATCCTTGCAGACTGTTTCGGTCAGACGCTTGTCCCTGTTGCCGAACACGCCTTCCATCGTCTTGTCGTTGTAAGACGGCACCATATGTACAGGAAGACCATTTGACATCGCATAATTCTCGACAGCGCTCTTGGTCAATCCCCATGTAGGGGTTGAGGCTACGAGGTAGCCGTATTGAGAGTGTCCAAGGGTAACCTTGCCTCCGTTGATGTTGGCTATTGTGTAGATCTTGTAAAGAAGAACCTCTTTGCTGCCGGTAAGTGAAAGTGAAGTGTACATGCCTTTGTAGTTGTCGGTGACTTCATATTTTCCACTGTCAATGACCTTCGCGGCGGCGGATTTAGCCTTTGCATAGAACTGGTCTGGATGTCCGCCGGAAACGTTATGGTATTTCTCCCAAGCGGCTTCATAAAGAGCGACTCTTGACAACAACGCTGCGGCAACCATATTGTTTACCGTGTTTGCATCGGCCTTTGATGGATCGTAGCAGTTGTCCATAGCAAACTCAAGGTCGGCCACAACGTTGTCCATCACCGATGTCCTGGAGTCGCGGGTGCGCATTCTGTTCTCCTCTTTTGTGAAGTCAACCTCGCTGTCTACCCACACAACGTCTCCGTAGGTCTTTACAAGCTCGAAATGATACAGGGCGCGGAAGAACCTTGCCACTCCTTTCCAATGATTGCTGACAGTCTCTGTCAGCCCTGGAACCTGATCGATCCGGTTAAGAAGGATATTTGCCTCACGGATTCGATCGTAAGGAGTGTTCCAAGAACTTGATGAGTTCGGAATATTCTTGGTGAATTCAGTGAATGTGGCGCTTGCATAATCATCGGTAAGCCCTTCAGAGTGGTATTGGCCCTTTGTCCAGCCACTGCCGTAGCTCATTGAACTCAAATAACTGTAGAACTTCCAAGAGAAAGTCTTGATGGACGCTTCTGAAGTCCAGTTGGTCGCATCTGAGTTGCTGTCAAGCGGCATTTTGTTCAGGTAGTCTGAGCAGCCGCTCAAACCTATCGCAGCAATGGCGATCAGTGCGAACGAGTATAATGTCTTTTTCATATAATCAATCATTTTCATATTAGAATGTTATTTGAACACCACAGCTCCACTGACGGTTGAAAGGCATTGTACGGCCGGCGTAGTTAAGGTCGATGCCATTCTTGTACTGGCTGGCAGCAGTGGTTCCGCCGGTAGCCTCTGGATCCATGATTCCGTCAATGTGATCGAATGTAAGCAGGTTCTGCGCGCTGAAGTAAACACGGAGTTTCTCTACATAAAGTTTTCTGGTTATGTTCTGAGGAATCGTGTATCCGAAGGTCAGGTTCTTGACTCTCAGGTAGGCCAGATTGTTGAGGTACTTGGTCTGAGGCGCATAGTTGTTGATGCCGGAGTTCCCGGGAAGTCCAGAAAGTGAGCCGAGGGATCCGTTGACATAAGGACGCGGGAATCTGGCGTTCTGATTGTCCTCTGTCCAGTAGTCAAGCTGATTCTCGAAAATGTTCATCTGGGCGCCTGCGGCGTGAGGGATGAAGAGAGAAGAGTTTGTCCACATATCACGTTTGCCTACACCCTGGAAGAGAATCTCGAAATCGAAGCCTTTGAACATCGCGCCAAGACGGAGTGAGTACTCATATCTTGGAAGGGCGTTTCCGATGCGCTTGAGATCTCCGTGATCGTCAATTGTTCCCTTGCCGCTGTCGATCTTGCCATTGCCGTCCAGATCCTTGTACTTGATGTCGCCGGCTCCGAAACGGAACGAGCCGTTCTGCAGATACGCCTGGTCAGGAATTCCTTCCTTAAGGGTACCGTCTGAGTTCAGATCGGAAGAGTTGAAGTACCTGTCGGTCTCGAATCCCCAGATTTCACCAAGCTGCTTGCCTTCATACCAACTCTGGAGAGCCCCGGTCGTGTTGTTCCATTTTGTGATTTCGGAACGGGAATCAGCCATCGTGAATGTTCCGTAGACTGCGAAGTCCTTGCTGAAAGCGTGGTTGTAGTCGATCTGAAGTTCCCATCCCGTTGTCTTGAGGTTACCACCGTTCTCAAGAGGGGCGGTGGCGATACCAGCGTAGCGGACGATTTCGTTTCCGGCGACAAGCATGCCAATGTTCCTTCTGACATACCAGTCGAAAGTGACGTTCAGATCATTGTTGAGGAATCCGGCGTCAAATCCGAAATCCAATGTGCGGATCTTTTCCCACGTCATGTCCGCATTGATGGCGTCAGGAGTCTCAGCCGAGGTTTTCTTGTTGAGGTCGGTGCCGATCCAGTTGACTGTCTCGGAAGCCATAAGAGGGATGTACGGATAGAAGGAGGCAAGAGCCTGGTTTCCGACAGAGCCGTAAGATCCTCTGAGTTTCAGGGAAGGAACATAAGGCTTGATGTTCTGCCAGAAATTCTCCTCAGAGATTCTGTAACCTGCCGAAGCTGAAGAGAAGAAAGCCCACTGTTTTCCTGGACGGAATGATGAGGATCCGTCGTAACGTCCATTCAGTTCCAGAAGATATTTCTCTTTGTAATTGTAGTTGATCCTTCCGAAGAAACCGGCGGTGGCTCTGTGCCTGAGAGCTTCATTGACTGTCGCCTCCTTGTTCTTTTCGGTAAGGTTCAGGGTAGGAAGGTCAGGGTACATCACACCATTGACGGAGATTGACTGATTGTCATACTTGAAATCCTCAGCGTTCGCACCGAGCTTCAAAGCGAAGTTGTGGGATTCACGGATGCTGAATATGTAGTCGAAGTAGGCGTTGTAGGTGTTCATCACTTTGCTGACGAACGCACGGCTCATGTTATCGGTCGAGAATGTGTACTTTGACGGGAATGACCAGTTGGCGACAGAGAATGGAGTCTGAATGCTCCTGTTCTCATAGTTGTAGCGGCCGCGTGTGTAGTCTCCGTAGAAAGACAGACCTGGGGCGATGTTGATTCTGATGTTTCCGCCAAGGGAAAGATACTGGTCGTTGGATGAGCAGACATCCCTGTTGGCCAGATATCCGTTTCCGTGACGGAAATACAGACCTTCTCCGGTCGCGGCCTTTGCGCTTGCGTAAGTGCCGTCCGGCAGCTTGCTGCCGTCTGAGATGCCGAACGGGAAGAATGTAGGGAAACGCATGACGTAATAAAGCATATTCGAGGTGCCGTTGCTGGTCTCGTAGCCGTTAGGGTACTCGAATTCCTTTTCCACGTACATGAGCTTGGTTCCGATGTTGAGCCAATCCTTGATCTGGCTGTTTGTGGAAATGTTGACATTGTAACGCTCGATGTCATTCTTCTTCGCGGCTTTGAGGTTGCCCTCATTTTTGGTGTAGCCGAGGCCTATGTTGTAGTTGGTCTTTCCGGTGTTGCCGTTTATGCTCAGATTATGAGTCTGCGAGAATGATGTTTTGAACATCTCCTTGTTCGGGTCGGAAACCCTGTAATAGTAAGGTGTGCCGCCGATGATCTCCCAATCCTCTCCGTATGTGTACACAGGATTGTCGAGGTTGCCGCTGTAATTGTCAAACCATTTGGTGATTCCCGGAGCCATTTTGTTGTAGTACATACCGAACGCCTCGATGTCCTTTCCGTCGGTGTTCTTCTGAGCGAGGATGCCTTCCTCGAGCTGAGCGAGGATGCCTTCCTTGTCTGTGATGTACTTAGGCAGACCGATTGGCTGGTTCCATGAGAAATTGTTTGAATATGTGATGGAGACCTTGTCTTTTACCGCTGAACCATCCTTGGAAGTGATGAGGACGACACCCCAGGCGGCTCGTGATCCGTAGATAGAGGCTGAGGCGGCATCCTTGAGAACAGATATGCTCTTGATGTTGTCAGGGTTGACGAATGACAGGTCAGGAACTTCCACACCATCGAGGAGAATGAGCGGAGTGTTGTCGCCATTGATGGAGCCGGTTCCGCGAATCTTCATGGTAGGAGTCGTGCCCATGTCATTTGACGTGTATGTGATGTTGAGGCCAGGGACAACGCCTTGGAGACCTTTGGACACATCCGTGATAGGCTTGCTTCCGAATGTCTTGTCAACGTCAACCGCTGCCACAGCTCCGGTCATGTTGACTTTCTTCTGTGTACCGAAACCGACAACGACAACCTCGTCAAGATATTCGCTATCCTCGTGGAGTACGACCTTCATGCCGTTCTTGGCGTTGATCTTTACGGAAGTGTAGCCGAGGCAGCCGACTTCGACGGTGGTGCCTTCGGCGACGTTGAGTGAGAATGTTCCGTCAACCAGGGTGACGGTTCCTGTCGTTGTGCCAGGAATCATCACGCTTGCTCCCGGAATCGGGTTGCCGTTGACATCGACGATCGTTCCCTTGACGGGCTGCTGCTGAGCGGCCGCCGCGGGCAGTAAACCTGACTCACTGACGGCAGCGGCGGCACTGAAAGACAGTGAGCCCGCAAGCATCATCATCAGAAAGGCGTTTACTTTGTAAGTGCGATTCTTTTTCATTTACTAATGGTTTTGTATTAAAACTGGTTGTTAAACTTCCTTTTAATCAGCAATCTTGACAGGCGTAGTTCGGTGCGCGTAAAATCAAGATTACAAATTTAACGTTTTAGGCTTAAAAAGCAAATAAAACCATTGAATATTTGTGATAATACGCAACGAAGAAGGCGATTAACTCATTAATTTATTTATGGATAGGACGGTGCTGCGAGCGCAGAAACTCCTTGCGTCTTGCATCAAGTTCCGTGATCTCCGCCGAAGGAACGGCGAATCGTGTAAATCTGTTCCAGAGATAGTCCACGGCCTGATCGGAAGGGTGTACCATATCCGGAGCGTAGAAGCGGTAGTCACGGAGCTCGTCGAGCACGATCTCGTAGGCCGGGAAATATTCACATCGCTCCGGAAACTTTGCCAGAACCTCGTCCAAAGCAAGCAGCAACGTGCTTTTGCTGAGTTGGTTGCCGTGCGCTCCGTCCTTGAGGTGGCGGATGGGGGAGACCGTGAATATGAACTCCTTGTCCGGATGCCGGGCGATCATATTCATAAGCAACGTCGCTGTTTCCCGGACGGAAAGTCTTCGGCGGGAGAACTCCTTCGAGTCGATCTTCAGACAGTTCGAGACAACCTCGCCTGTGCGGGAATATTCATAAATCCATGCTGTGCCGAGGGTTATGATGACTTTGGAGGCGGCTTTCCAGCGGTGCGAGGCTTCCTCCAGAGAGGCGTTGGCGACATTCAGGAACTCTTCTTCGGTGCGGCGGGCGAAGGAGGTGTGGTGGCTGAATGAGCAGACCTGCGCCCGCTCCCATCGGGACGCACTCGTCCTCGCTGAAAGGGATTCCAGAAGCCAGTCTGGCGATGGAGTTGCAGACAGAGACAGGGTTGTAGATGGTTCCGAACGGGTTGACGCAGACTTCAAACCCAAGATCCACCATTTTCCTGCCGATGTTGTCGGCGAAGCAACTTCCTAGCACGAATATCCTGTCTTTCAGCGAGATGCTGACCTTGCTTTGCCCGGCCTCGACCGGAGTCTGTAGTTTGATCCCTTCCATACGGGTGCGAAATTACAAAATAATCAGTAATTTTGCATAAACTGCGCTGGAGGCGTTTCCCCTTTCAGAAAGTTATGAATATGAGAAAGAGCATAATTGTAATGACACTGCTTCTGGCATCGGCCTTCGCAGCCTGTGCCCAACAAAAGGTTTCCTTTACCTACGGGGCTGATTTCCAGTATTATTTTGACAACCGGGAATATGATGGCGCGGGTAATAAGTTTGAGACCTCGGGGACGGTTCACGCCGCGAGGCTGACTCCGTCGGTCGGCGTCAAGGTGGATGGCGGACGTTTCACCCATCAGCTGACGCTTGGAATCGATGTGATGAAGAATATGGGCGAGGCTCCGGTCTCCGAAAGCGACAAGGATCTTCAGAACGTCGGGCTTTTCCATGAGATGACGTTTTGGTACGCTCTTGAAAGCCGGCGAAGGGCTGAGAAGTTCAACCTGTTGGCGGGAATATTCCCGCGTCGGAACTCCGTTTTCGGCTCCGGCTATCCCGACTGGTCAGAGAATCCGGTGAAGACCGATTTGGTTCCGTCTCTGTTCATCTCCGATGTGAACCAATTTTATGACAATAACATAGAAGGTCTGCTCCTGAAGTGCGAGACCCGTAAAGGCTATTGCGAGGCCGGCCTGGACTGGATGGGGATGATCGGACACGGGCGCAGGGAGCGCTTCCAGATATTCACATACGGCAATTACTCTCTTGCGGGGGACTTCCTGCGCGCCGGGTGGACCGCGACCATGTACCATTTCGCCAACACGCTTGAATATAGGGGAGTGGTGGACAATGTCCTTGTCTCGCCTTTCGTGTCGCTGGCCGCAGGTAGAAGAGACTTCCGTTGGAGCACCAAACTCAGTTATATTCAAGGAATACATCAGGACAGGATCAACGAGACGGGGCTTGAGCCGGCGTTCGGCGGGCTGCTGTCGCTGAATCTCGGGTACAAGAAACTGGGTGTCATGAATGACTCCTACTATGGTACAGGGCAGATGCCGTACTACTTCACTATAGACGCTGGCGGGAATATGCTCGGACCGGACCTGTACGCCGGAAGTCCGTTCTACCGCATCAACGAACAAGGAGGAAACTGGAAGCATTCCGGATTTTATGACCGGGCGGAGATTTACTGGCAGCCGTATATCGCTGATTTCGTGCGTCTGAGGCTTTCCGCCGTGTTCCATTTCACAGGTGACGGATTTCAGGGCGGCCAGCAGAAGCTGAGCGTCCTTTTTGACCTTGGGCGCGCCTTGAACTCCAAGAAGGCGGCCAAGGCTTCGGGCGGATCACGCAGACAAAGGAATTATGAAATATATTTATAAGGTATGAAAGGGATATTCAAGTCTATCATCGCCGCCGCATCCGCCGGATTTTTGCTGGCCGGCTGCGGTTCGGGACCCAAGGACGGGGACTATGTCCTCCAGATTCTGACTACCAACGACGTGCATGGATGCTATTTCGATTCCACCTACGTCGGCGGGGGAGTGAAGAAGTCGCTCTTTGCCGTCAAGACCATCGTGGACAGCGTCCGTTCGGTGGCCGGGGCGGATAATGTTTTGCTGGTTGACGCCGGGGACTGCCTTCAGGGAGACAACGCAGCGTACTACTTCAATTATGTCGACACGCTTTCCCCTCACGTCTATCCTCGTCTGGCTGCCTACATGGGCTATGATGCCATCACCGTCGGCAACCACGACATCGAGACGGGCCATAAGGTCTATGACCGCATCGCCCGTGATCTTGAGTCCTACGGGATTCCTTTTCTGGCAGGAAACGCCATCCGCACCGACAACGGAAAGCCGTATTTCCCTTTGTACAAGATTTACAAGAAAGGCGGCCTGAAAGTCGCTGTGCTGGGCTTCACCAACGCCAACATGAAGAACTGGCTGTCGGAGAAACTCTGGAGCGGAATGACATTCGAGAGCCTTGTGCCTCTGGTTCAGGAGGATGTGGACAAGGTCAGGGCTAAGGAGAAGCCGGATGTCGTGATTGTGTCCGTGCATTCAGGAACAGGGCCTGGGGACGGGTCGATGCTCGAAGGTCAGGGCATGGACCTGTACAAAAGTCTGAGAGGAGTGGATTTCGTGGTCTGCTCGCACGACCACAGGCCGTTCGTGACCTCGTGTGACAGCATCGGGCTGATCAATTCGGGTAGTCATTGCCGCTTTGTCGGGCACGGAACCCTGCGCATGACCGTGGATGACGGCAAGGTGGTGAAGCGGGAGCATTCCACGGAACTGATTCCGGTTGACGCTCACAGGATTGACACTGAGATGGAGGCCAAGTTCCACGAGGACTATCAGGCCGTCCAGGTCTTCACGACACAGGAAGTCGGTGAGTTGAAGGTGGACATGCGCACACGTGATGCCTACAAAGGCATGTGTGATTATGTCAACCTTGTCCACACGCTTTGCCTCGGCTGCGCTCCCGCCCAGATCTCGATCGCGGCTCCGCTGACCTACGACGGATTCGTGAAGGCAGGTACGTTGATCTATAAGGATCTGTTCACTATCTATCCGTTTGAGAACCAACTCTATGTCATCACAATGACCGGTCGGGAACTCAAGGATTACCTTGAGGCTTCCTACAACCGTTGGATCGTCACGGCCACCAAGCCTACCGATCATGTGCTGAACATCGTCCAGAAGGATGATCCGCGCGCGGGCCAGAAGGGCTGGTCGTTCATCGAAAGGGCCTACAATTTCGACTCGGCCGCCGGAATCGACTACACGGTTGATGTCACCAAACCTTTCGGCTCTAGAATCGTGATTTCCACAATGGCTGACGACACTCCTTTCGACCTTGGAAAGACTTACAACGTAGCGATGACTTCCTACCGCGCCAGCGGTGGCGGCGGGCTCTTGAGGGAAATCGGAATCGACACGGACAGAATCTCGGAAAGGACGGTTGAATATTACCCTGAGATCCGCGAGATTCTTTATGAATATCTCAAAAAGAATCACGTGATCGACCCTGCCGTGATCGGAGATCCCGCTGTCATCGGTCATTGGTCTTTTGTGCCGGAGAACATTGCAGGCCCTGCCATCGAGCGGGACATTGACTTGATATTCAAGAAATAACACTAAAATATTCAAAAATGATCAAAAGAATTTTAACCGCCTTCGCGGCTCTTGCCGCCGCACTGTCTGTCTTCGCCGCTGAATATGACGGCAAGTGGATCGGCTGTGAGTACAAGGGAGATGTCCTAAAGGGCAACACTGTCCTGCCTGCACGCTACCTTCGAAAGGAGGTGACTCTTGACGGCAAGGTGAAGGAGGCAACGCTGCGCATCAGCGGCCTTGGAGTCTATGACGCATGGATCAACGGGGAATATATCACCCGTGACCAGGAGCTTGCCCCGACTGTCTCCGAGTACAGGACAAGGGTCTATTTCAATGAGTTCGATGTCACGAAGGCTCTTAAGAAAGGACAGAATGCCCTTGCCGTGAGCCTTGGATGCGGACGTTACACCACGATGAGGGAGCCAGGAATGAAGGGTTTCGGAGTTCCGAGGCTTTGGTGCCAGTTGGACATTGTGTACACTGATGGCCGTACAGAGACCGTGGTCAGTGACGAGAGCTGGAAGATAACCTGCGAGGGTCCGATCCGCGCCAACAACGAGTTCGACGGAGAAACCTACGATGCCCGCAAGGAACTGACCGGTTGGACCAAGGTCGGCTATGACGATTCCGCTTGGTCTGAAGCCTCTTTGATGAGCGCTCCGGGAGGGAAACTCGTCCTTCAGCCGAACCCAAACATCGCTGTGCAGGACATCGTCAAGCCGGTCTCCATCACGAAAACCGATCATGGCTACATCCTGGACATGGGACAGAACATGGTCGGTCGTCTTCAGATCAAGGCCAAAGGTCTCCAAAGAGGTGACACGCTCACGATGAAATTCGCTGAGATTCTGAACCCGGACGGCACCCTTTACCTTGCCAACCTGCGTTCCGCCAAGGTCTTGGACACCTACATTGCCAAAGACGGCAAGCCGATTGTCTGGCATCCTGAGTATGTCTATCACGGTTTCCGTTTCGTTGAGATCAAAGGCTTGAAGAAAGAGCCAAAGCTCGGCGATTTCGAGGGACAGGTGATGTACGACAAGATGGCCGTGACCGGTCATTTCGAGACTTCCAACGCTGTCATCAACCAGATCTACCACAACGCTTTCTGGGGAATCAGGGGCAACTATCGCGGGATGCCGACCGACTGTCCGCAGAGGGACGAGAGGCTTGGATGGCTCGGCGACCGAACGATGGGATGCTACGGCGAATCCTACATATTCAACAACCACGCCCTGTATTCCAAGTGGCTGACTGACATCCATGACGGGCAAGATAACCTAGGCCGCATCTCCGATGTCTGCCCTCGCTACTGGACTCTCTATCAGGACAATTTCACCTGGCCTGGTGCGTTCTTCACGGGCGCGGACATGGTCTATCGCCGTTTCGGGGACGATCAGTCCATCAAGGATCACTATGGCGCTATGAAGAAGTGGCTTGAATATATGAGGTCTAAGTACCTGAAAAACGGTGTGATGATCAAGGACACCTACGGTGACTGGTGCATGCCTCCGGAGTCACTGGATCTGATTCATTCAAAGGATCCTGCGAGAAAGACGGCATCTCCGCTCATCGCCACTCCGTTCTATTACTTTCTCCTTCACAAGATGGTTGAGTTCGCTCCGATAGCCGGGCATCCTGAGGACGTCAAAATATTCAATGAATATGCCGCCGCGGCCCGTGAGGCGTTCAACGCCAAGTATTTCGATGCGAAGGAAGGCTTCTACGGCAACAACACCGTGACCGCCAACCTTCTTCCGCTCTATTTCGGCATGGTCCCGGCGGGTCGTGAAGGGGATGTGTTCGACCACATCGTGCGCAAGACAGAGGTTGACTGTGACGGCCACGTCAGCTGCGGAGTCGTCGGGATGATGGTTCTGATGCGCACCCTAACAGAGTTCGGCAGACCGGATCTGGCCTTGAAGATCGCCACCAACGTGACCTATCCAAGCTGGGGTTACATGGCGAAGAACGGCGCCACCACGATCTGGGAACTCTGGAACGGCAACACCGCTGATCCAGCAATGAACTCCGGCAACCACGTGATGCTCCTTGGCGACCTTGTGACCTGGTACTATGAATATCTTGGCGGCATCCGTCCCGCTGAGCCTGGCTACAAGTCAATAGAACTCAAGCCGTACCCGATCGAAGGCCTTGACTGGGTGAACTGCTCGTACGATTCTCCTTACGGCAAGATCGTCAGCAACTGGAAACGCAACGGCTCCAAGTTTGAGTGGACCATCGAGATTCCAGCCGGCACCACCGCCACCGCCCTCATCCCGGGTCCCGACAGTTCCCGCGAGACCAAGACCCTCGCCCCCGGCAAGCACCGTTTCGTGACGGAACTGGAGTAGGCTTAGAATAGCCCGGAGTCGCTGTCGGAGTTGTTGACCTTCTTGTTGACAGTACAGGCTTTCTTTCCGTAGGAGAAATTATAGACACAAGTAAGGATGATCGTGTTTTTCTGACTGGTCATCCTGCTTGTGTTTTTCATAGTCAGCGGAGAGCCTAATGCGGTTTCCTCGCTGACTTTCCAGTCGTAGAACGGGTATCGCATTCCGGCTCCGATGCGGAGGTTCTTCCCGATCCTGCGCGCGAACTCAAAGTAGCCATAGTTCTCGCCTTTGTCGATTCCAAGGTCACTGATGGATCTGAAAGGTTGGTTGTACATTGCCTCAGCGATCCATTTTTCCCCTGAATATCTCAGCATGGCCATGCCGCCAAGGCTTTTGACAGATCTGTCCGCCTTTCCTCCCGTCAATCTCTGGTCATTGTACATGGCATAGATGGTGAGCGAGAGAGGAATATTCCTGAAAGGTTTGATCCTGCTTCCGAGAGCGGCCATCACCACCAGCATGCTCCCGGAATGTTCCTTTCTTTCCACAAGATACCCGTTCTCTTGACTGAACAGCGGAATTATCTGATTGCCATTGTGGTAGACATAAACGTACGGACTGAGGTACAGCCAGTTATTATTAAATGTATAACCCACCATCGCGCTTCTGGTCGTGTAGCTTTCCAGCTCGCTGTTGCTTGTCGAAAGCCATTTGTCATCCCTAAGGTAGGAGGCCGTGCCCAGCCACCCGATTTTCGGAGTCTCCACCGAGCTTGAATAATTAAGGTACATCGAGGAATGGTCGTTGAATGTGTAGTTCAGCTGTATGAGCGGGCGGAGGTAGAGATAATCTTTCCTTGAGGATTCATTTGTGCCGTAGCCGTAGTGCTCAACCGCGGCGCCTAGCGAATAGCTGAAGCCTCCAAGGTTTCCTGAATATTCACCCCACAGCCTGTTCAGACAAGTGTTGATTTCTGACTGGACATGAATATCCCCGTTCCGGCTGCTTTGGTCTGAATAGTTTGCCATTGAGCGTAGACCGAAACTGAGTTTGTGCTTTTCAGAGATCCTCCAGTCATCGACAGCCTCGAAGATTCCGGAATATTTCCGCCCGTCTGTCAGGCTTACAGAAGAAATCAGAGGACTCGCTCCATCATATTCATGAAACCCTTTGCGGCTTTTCGTGTCGTAGGAGGTGGCTACGAAATTCACCGACAGTTCGTGTTTGTCGGAGAGTTTGCGGTTCCAGTAGATGTCGAGCGAAGGGGAGAGATATTCTGACCAAACGTCTTTGCGGTCAATTACTTCCGATATTGTGTTTTCTCCGGATGCGAGGTCTGTCACTTTTTTGATGACGCTTTGGCAGACCGGCCAGTCCTTTTTCTCGTATCCTAAGGATAATTGAGCTTTCAAGGCGCTATTCTCGTCTTTCATCCTGACAATGTCGAGCGATGCGTAATGTTGGTTGCGGGTGAAATCAGTGTCCAGACTTGTTTTCTCCTTGGTGTATCTATTGCCTCCGGCTTCATATTCAAGAAATTCGTCAATGCCGTAGCCTCCGCTTTTGCTCGGTTTCCCGGAATATTCAATGCCGATCATCGTGCTTTTCAGGACTTGGCGGTACGAGGCAGAGTTGTTGCCCCAAGGGGTTGTGACCGCTTCCTTGAGGTTCAGCATCAGGTTGCCACCGATTCCGGGCCTTCGGGTGATGATGTTCACCAAAGAGCCGCTGCCGGCGAATGTATATCTTGCCGGGGCGTTCTGGTAGAAGTCGATGCTTTTGATGTCCGCCGGGGTGAGAAGCGACAGGGAAGCGCTTGTTGTAGGAAGCCCGTTAAGCAGGATTGTCAGGCCTTTCCCGTTCACCAGAGTGACTTCATCGTCCCTGACCATTATGCCCGGTATCAGTTTCAATGTCTCCAATGCAGTGGCGTGAGCGTTTCTGTCCTCGTTGCTCAAGTAGAATTTCTGGTGGTCGCTGAAATGCTTGACGCTTCTTCCCGTGAACACCGCCGCTTTCAGGGTGTCGGTCCGCTCTGTCGCAATCGCTGTCTTCAGAGTGTCAATCTGCCCGGTCACTGAGCTTGTGGTTCGACTAAGCTCACCAACCGCTGAAGTGACCGGACTAAAGCCAGCTGCCTGAATGCAAACAGCGAGAACTCCCAATACTGAATATGTCCTTTTGTGACTCATGGTATATAATCTTTGTCGGCAAAATTATCTGAAAATAGTTTTACACAAGAGTTTTCGTTGGATTTTTCCTCTATTGTAATTTATTGAAAAATAATGTGTTGGGAAATTAATTCGTTGTTTGTTCTTTCACGTAGTCTTACATTGCCGTTTTTTTGCTAATTTAGTGAACGCTAATTGTGACTTGCCTTTCGTGGGTGACCTTTTGCCGTATGAAACTGAGAACGATCATATTCATAGCCATTCTCTCTTTTTGCTTCGCTTCCTGCGCGCGTTCGTTCAGGACAGCGGAACAGTTTCTGGATGAGATTGAGGCCAGACTGGAAACCCAGCCTGACAGCGCTTTCGTCGCGCTTGATTCTTTGGACAGAAGTATGCTTGGCACCAAGGAACTTCGCGCCCGCCACGCCCTGCTCTACACCATCGCTCTTGAGAAAGTCGGAATGGAAATCACCTCCGACAGCATAATCAACATCGCCGTGGACTATTATTCCTCTTCGGGAGACGAGGAGATGAAGGAAAAGGCTTTGTATTATAAGAATATAATCGATCAGAACGCGGCTTCCGTCCACAAGGACACGCTCGCCCTTCAACAGCAGAAGATGATTGAGGAGCGTTACACCGACAAGCAGGCAATCATTGACCGAGGGAAGTCCATCTGGCTTCTGTGCCTGTTGGTGGTTTTTGTGGTCACCGTTTTGATTGTCATTGTGCGTCTGTTCAGAAAGACGCATAATGAATTGAAGCGGAAACCGGACGATGAGGCAATGGCCATAATCCGTGAGAGAATGTCGGTTCTGGACAAGTTCCTCGCCTCCAGACTATCCTCAGACTGTTCCTTTGACAAGGCCGCTGAGGCAGAACTTGACCGCCTGGTCTCCGATCAGGATGATTTCCTGCGCTCTTTGGTGGTTCTCTTCCGTGACAGCCACCCGGAGTTCGTGGCCGAGTTGAAGTCGCACGACTTGACGGATTGGGAGGTCGGCTATTGCTGCCTCTATGTCCTCGGACTCAAAGGCAAGGATGTCGGCAACTATCTTAAGAAGAAGCGCAACTACATCATCAGCAGTGACATCCGTCGCAAGTTAGGCCTCTCTGAGCACGACACTAATCTCGGCATCTGGCTCCGCTCCCGCCTTTCCGCCCGGTAATCAGATGAGTTTTTTGTCCGGTGGATGGGTGTATGGCCGGACAAGTCCATCAGATCTGAGATTTGTTTACGTTCAAGGTTCTGGCAGAAGATGTCGGGCCGATCTGATGACTGTAAAATGTAAGTTGTTGATAGTTAGTATATTCGTAAATCCTGCCGCTCCAAAGTGGAGGGCGGGATTTTCTAATTGCTTGTTAACTAGCAGGTAACGTTTTACGCCGGATGATGGAGATGTGCGGATTTCTCTATCTGAAAGTGGAATCAGACAATGCGCATCTTTGCATATTTCAGGAGCAGGACCTTATCTCCATAATGGTCAAAGGCTATCTTGGCCTTGAGGTCGGGAACTGTGCCGGTGATCTCGAGAATCTTGCCTTGTCCGAAGCGGTTGTGCTCGATACGTTGGCCGACTTTGAAGTCGGTCATAGGGGCGGGGACGAAATCGGTGTCGGAGATCTTTGGAGGCAGCGGACGGTTCCTCAGGGCCTCTATCCTTGAGGCAGTGTCGGAAGGCCTTGGCGTTGAGGTCGGCTTTCGCTCGTACTTGACGCTGCCTGAAGAACCGTATGGATTGCCGCTGCCCATCCCGTACTTGTTGGCCGGACGGTTTCCACCTCCAAATCTGACTGGAGAGGCATTGCCGGAATTGCCTCCGAACCGGCCTGATGATCCACTCCCGGAGCCGAACCTGCTTGTCCCATAGTCTGAACCGCTGGAGAAACGCCCGGAACCATTTCCGGAGCCGAATCCACGGGAACCGAAACCTCCGAAATCCTCGAAATCGAGCGAGTCCTCGTCCGAGAAGTTGTCGTTCCTCAGAGGATTGGCTATGTACTTGGTGTCGATTTCCTTGATGAAGCGGCTCGGGGAGTTGGACTCGTGCTTGCCGTTGCGCATTCTCGTGTTGGCGAACGAAAGGCTGACGGCTTTCTTGGCCCTTGTCATGGCGACGTAGAACAGGCGGCGCTCCTCCTCGATGTCGGCAGGGGAGGCCAGCATTCCTCCGGACGGGAATATGTTCTCCTCCAGACCGGCCACGAAAACGTACGGAAACTCCAGACCTTTGGCCGAATGCACGGTCATCAGAGCAATCTTGTTGTTCGTGTCCTCCTCGTCCTCCACGTCCACGTTGGACAGCAGGGATATGTTCTCAAGGAACGCTCCGAGGGTGAAGACAGGATATTCAACCTCGGAATCCTCCTCGGCCTGCCCTTCCGACATTAAGTCGCGGAGATAACCGTCCCGCTGCTCCTCAATGAAATGGGTTACGCTGTTGATTAGCTCCTCGACATTGGAAGCCCTGGACTGAGCCTCGATTGACGGGTCGTTCTTGAAGAATGCGTACAGGCCGCAGGCGTTGGAAATGCCGAGGGCCAGCTCGTCTGCATCGGTGGATGCCTCTTTGGCTGCAAATCCGTCAATCATCTCGCAGAAAGATCGGATCTTCGCCACGGCTGCCTGCTTGAGGCCGTAGTCCGCGAATTTCTCTGAATATGCCGCTTTGAACAGCGAGCATTTGAGGTCGAAGGCCATGGCTGCCAAAGCGTTGAGCGAGGTCTCGCCGATTCCTCTTGCCGGAGTGTTCACGATTCTCTTGAAGGATTCGTCATCGTTGACATTCACGACCAGCTTGAGGTAGGCCATCATGTCCTTGACCTCGGCCCTGTCGAAGAACGAGTTTCCGGAGTAGATCATGTACGGCAGGTTTCTCTTCCTCAATGCCTCCTCCAAGGCTCTTGACTGGGAGTTTGTCCTGTAGAGAATGGCGAAATCCTGATACTTGGCGTGGTCGGACTGCATCCTGTCTACAATCTCCGAGGCGATTGTGACGGCCTCGTCCTGCTCGGACCAGCTTTTCAGAAGGCGTATCTTCTCGCCTTCCTCCCCGACGGCCACGCAAGTTTTCGGGATCCTATTCTCATTCTTGGCTATCAATGAGTTGGCGGCGTTCACGATGTTCGCTGTCGAACGGTAGTTCCTTTCCAGGCGGAAAATCCGGCACTCAGGGTAGTCCTTTTTGAAATTAAGTATATTTTCGATCTTTGCCCCACGGAAAGCGTAGATGGACTGCGAGTCGTCGCCCACGACGCAGAGGTTGCGGTGTTTTTCGGTTAACTTTTTAAGAATCAGGTACTGGGCGAAGTTCGTGTCCTGGTACTCGTCCACGAGATAGTAGTCGAACCGGGACGCTATCGCCTCCTTTGCCTCGGGGAAATCCCGAAGCAGGATATTCATATTCAGTAATATGTCATCGAAGTCCATCACCCCCGAGTTCTTGCACTTCTCGGCGTAGCGGGAGTAGATGTCGCATATCCGTGGCTTGCGGGCATGGGTGTCGTTGATGATCGCCTGCTGGTTGTTCCGGTAGGCGGCGGCTGTGATGAGGTTGTTCTTGGCCATTGAGATTCTTGACAGCACATCCTTTGGCTTGTAGACCTTGTCGTCCAGCCCAAGTTCCTTTATGCAGGCCTTTATGCCGCTCACCGAATCGCTCGTGTCGTAGATTGTGAACGAGGACGGGTAGCCGAGCGAGGTTGCATATTCCCTTAGAAATCTTATGAATATGGAGTGGAAGGTGCCCATGAAGAGCCTTCTGGCCTTCCGTTCGCCGACCATGACGGCGATCCTCTCCTTCATCTCCATGGCAGCCTTCTTCGTGAAGGTCAATGCCATTATTCTCGCGGGGTCGCACCCCCTCTCCAGAATGTAGGCGATCCTGCTCGTCAACACCCTTGTCTTTCCTGATCCCGCACCAGCCACTATCAGCACCGGTCCGTC
>ERZ808277.278-NODE-278-length-18105-cov-4.333241_pt1 | contig 18105 bp, 12 predicted proteins | sample MGYA00521240_ERZ808277 | MGnify/ENA primary metagenome ERZ808277 (study PRJEB31516, sample SAMN03275599) | gut metagenome | biome: mammalia-associated habitat; material: feces | host: Papio cynocephalus | place: Kenya | collected 2012-07-17 ... | reverse complement strand
CGGACTTAAACACACGATGGAACTCGTTTGTCAAGAAACTTAAACTTCAACAAGAACTGACTTTTCCTGAAGTTGTAGGTTTCCTGCAAACCAAGCTCGAACTTTATTGGAAGAAACTGAAATAGCCATATATTGCTTGATATTCAACATTATATATTCGTCTATGTCGCGATTATTTTTTGTATCATGACTACATAGGTGTTCCGGTTTTCAGACTTACCTCCGATAATTATCACTATACATTACAATGAAGGATTTGTTATTTGCGTCAAGATATAAAAAATCTCAAGTATCGTAAGTGATTCAGGATGCCGAACCGTCTGAAGGCCGGTAACGTTGAACAAGTTAGTATCTCCGGCCAAACATAACTTTCGGTGGACAAAACAGTCTTAAACCAAGTTTTGTCCACCGGATCATATTTCTGCCGGAGAAACGATTGATGGGTTTCCAGTTTGGTGCGGAATATGGCGTAGGAATAAGCCTGGTTCACAGAACAGCACGTCAAGCGCGACTTCGCTTTGTACAATGCCGCTGTGGGCGTTATGCTTGAGACCATTGGTTGTGATGAGGGTCAGCAGGACAGATTCCCAGATCTATGATCAAGTCCCAAACCTATGTCCGGTCGCAGAGCCTGCCGATGCGCCCGATACCAGCATCAACGTGTTCGGTAACATCCGCATAATTAGCGAGTTGGAGAATGCTGCCCTCCCCAATCACCCCGGCAGAGATTTATAACTCGTTGCTAATGAGCGGGTGATGTACCACCGATTGATTTTCAAGGTCTTTTAAATTGCTGCCCGACACACGAAATTCAGTAAATACGGAAAGTGCGATCACTCGGTCCTCAATTGAAAATCTGACAGTTTCCCAACGAATAAGGGCACCCGGACAGCACTCTTTTCTTGTGTATCAAGCCAGGTCGGCATAGTAACGCCTTGGGCGCTCTATTGACCGGCATCATACATAGGTGTGGAGTTCCATTCGTTCTTCTTATTCGGGTTTTGTCAGAACCTTCAATTGAGAGAACGTGGAGCTCCACACTTTCGTTGCGGGTTGTTGGGCAAAAGTAAGAATCAAAATCATATTAAGGAAGATCACTATTTTGAGCAGGTAATGTTTCCCCCTGAGGATTTAAGAGCTGTGTCACGATATTAGGAATGATAACAATAAACTGTAAACATTTATGAATAAAATCAAACAATTGATGGCCATGATATTCATGGCGTGCGGCGTAGTGATGTCAATGGCATCATGCCAAAAGAATGAGGTCTCAACGGACAAACCGGAGGAAGAGAAAAACTATTATCAAGAAATCAACGACATAAATGTCTTGGACAAGAATGCGACGAAGTTCATTGACGAGGAGATAACTTCTGACTCGCGCATTGTGTTTTCGGCGGACACGCCGGAGGATGCCATACCGAAGGTGGGCACGGGAATATTCATACCCGAGTCCGAAAAGGCTCCGTATGGAATGCTTTCCGAGGTCCTTTCAGTCAATAAGGAATCTGAGCGGATTGTTGTGACGACCGAGCCTTTGCCGCTGGCTGAAGCGTTTGAGAGCCTGTCCATCGACTCGTCTTCACCTTGGGAGACCACGCTGGAAGGAGTGTTCGACGAGGACGGGAATCCGGTCGAGTACGAGATTGTGGGAAAGCCCGGCGAGGCCACTCGGTCCACCGATTTTGAGTTGACTGAAAATGGCTTGAGCATTCCGGTCAAGACTGGCCAGGAAAGTGGAGATGGTTCGTACGCTGTTGTCGGGAATGTCGGGATCTTTTTCGAGAAGTTTGACCTTTCCATCGATATTGACAAGCATGGCGTCAATGGGATAAGCCTCGTCGCCGCGCCAAGCCTTGAAGTCGACTTTGGAGGAAATGTCGAATTGAAGGCGGAAAGGGAGCGGGTGATAGAGTTGTTCAGGAAACAGATTCACACCGTAAGGTTCAAGATCCGGATTCCGACTCCGGTGGCCGGCATCCCGATCATCATTCCGGTGAGGATCTCTTTTGACTGCTTGTTTGAGGCAAGCGGGACGGTGGCATGGGACTTCGGCGTGAAATACAAGAACACACTTGACTGTAAAGTGGTGTTCGATAACGGGAAGTGGGGCAGCGAGGTCAAGAGCGTGAAAAGCTCGAACGGCAATCCTTGGACCGTGACGCAGAACCTTGGCGTGGACGGGGAAATCGATTTGGGTGTGAAGGTCGGGATACTTGCCGGACTATACACCACTAATCTTGGAATAGGTGTCTATGCCACCCCGAAGGTCTATTTGGGCGGAGAGGCGGAACTGGACTCGGAAGATCTCTACAAGGTCAATCCTTCCCTTGAATATGGCCTGAAAATCAGCAGCGAGGTGTTTGCCATAGCGAAACTGTTCGGGAAAGATTTGGGAAAATGCAATGTAGAGCTGCCGGACTATACCATCTGGAGCAAGGCTTTGCCACTGTTGCCATCACTCAGCGGTTTTGAGGCAAAAAAAATTGCCGGTACGACAAAGAGCGCCACTTCGGGATCGTCTGGAAAGCAAGTCTCTGTGGAGATAGGCTGGCGGCAGAATCCGGAATATTTCATGTCTTCAAAGGATGTCAAGACAGGCGTGGCGATATTCAACAAGGCCGACGGCACAGAGGTGGCGTCATTCATGCCGACCCCGGAGAGCGGGCCCGACGGATCATATTCCTACAAAACCACCGTTCCGGGACTCTCCACGGACAGCACATACTACGCCGAGACCTTCGCCTACTGGGATGGGTACAAGAAATTCGGCAGGGATAATGACATTGACACCAAAGTCAGGAAAAGGATTAAGACATTGAAAATAGGCAAAAGCGAATACTATACCTTTAGTTATGACGAGAAGAATCGCATGGTGTCTTATGATAGTAAGATCTTTGTTGTTGATGAGTGGATTTGTGACAATATTAGCGTGGTTTACAACAGTGACACAGAAGCCGTGGTGAATGATGGTGGTGAAAAAATCAGTGTAGAGTTCAAAAATGGGCTGCCAATAAGGATAGGAAGGTGTAGCATTAAACATGATTCAGAAGGACATGTGATTGGAGACGGAGTTGCTTGTGAAAACACCTGGTATGATGGCAATATTGTCACATGTTATTATGAACCTCTCAGAGAAACGAGCCACATCAGTTATACGAATCACCCGAATCTGTTTTATCCAGACATGATTTGTACTGAATCTTGTTCTCTGCCGGATTATTATAATATTCTTGTTCAACACCCTATAACGAAGAACCTGCCATCAAGAATTGCCGCAACAGGCCCTTATTGTGGTCCTGGTTCCAGTTGGAACATCACATACACATTTGATTCAGATGGCTATGTAAGCAGTTTCAGAGACGGAGAAGGACTCACCCATAGCTTTGAATACGAAACATATTAGCATCCGCTGATGTGACAAATCGGTATTACTGATGTCCGGTAGCGTTGAACAAACAAGTTAGTATCTCCGGCCAGACATAGCTTTCGGTGGACAAAACTGGATTAAAGGCCATTCTGTCCACCGAATCTGATTTCTGCCGGACAAAAGGCATCCCTAAGAGCCAGTACTTCTGGAGGAGGCGTAAGTACTATGGACCTGACATCCCGAAAGGTTCGTCACGCCATGTTCAGCCTGGGTGACGGGACGAGGTTCCGGCTTTATTCGAAGCCGACTGACATGCGGAAAGGATTCTACATGCTGGGCGGCATAGTGAACAACACCGTCGGGCAGAATCTTTATAGTGGGGACGTCTTCGTGTTCGTGAACGCCTCAAACAACATGATGAAGCTGCTGCGCTATGGTAAGCATCCGAAGAAGTACGCATTGACAAAGATGTAATGCAACTGACACGAGATGGATGTCAGTCGCATTCTTCTGGTGTTGGGTCCTTTGTAAGCATCTGAACCAGTTCTATTCAAACCACGGACACGGAGATGTGCTTCTGACAGCTGTCAGAGGCAGTACGTTGTGGCTGACCCCCTTGTTTGGGAATAGGGTCAGACACACGAATCGGTCTCTCAACCCACCCAAAGGCATCCTCCCGTGCTTGCGGATTGCAAGCAACCGGTCTCGGCTGGCTCTGCTACCTGTGGGTAAGAATATGACTTTGTTTTTTCGGCAAAGTTATGATACGCTGTTCCCTCATGGACAGCAGGATGCACTATCTGCCATACTGTAAATAACGGTTGACAATTACAACTGTTTTTTCAGTGCCAAGATAGCTGTTTTATTTCATCCGCACAATATCTAGATAAACTGAATTACTAAACATTTATCAGTTATTCCTGATGGCCGGTTTGACCTACCCTTCGCATCGCAAATAATGCTTCGTAGTCAATTCTGGAACAAATAAGTAACATATTTTTAGTTTTCTGTTCAAAATTTTACAACATTTGCGCCATGGTAATGGATTTGGAACATATCGGCAATATTCCTGTCAGCACGCAGACAGTGGCTTCTCTGTTCCCTGCTTTGGAGGCGGGAAACCAGAAGGTGCGCAATCTCGAGGCGGCTGGCAAGATCATCAGGCTCAAGAAGGGACTCTATGTGGTTGATCCGAAGGTCTCTCGGGTAGCGTTGTCCACTGAGATCATTGCCAATCACCTCTATGCCCCGTCGTACGTTTCTATGCAGACCGCGCTTCGCTACTATGGCCTTATTCCGGAAGCGGTTTATACTACACAGTCGATGACCCTGAAGCATACACGCAGCTTCGACACCCCACTAGGACGTTACGAGTACAAGATGATTTCCCGTGAGGCATTCCCCATTGGCATCACTAGCGTCAACAAGAAGAATTATGCATTCCTGATGGCGACGCCTGAGAAGGCCCTCTGCGACCTGATTGCCAATTCGTCGAAGGTCAACCTACGTTACCTCAAGGATGTGGAGACCTATATTAATGAGGACATCCGAATGGATATGGAAGACCTTGTGAATATGGATGTGAGCATTTTAGAACGCTACGCCCAGGCGGGAAAGAAAGTCAATTCCATTGAGACACTGATAAAGTATCTGAAGAAATGATAAACTGAATGAAAGGCTTGCAACCGCAGACATCAACCAGGTGAAGGCGGATGTTTTGCCGTTTGTGCGAAATCCAAAGGAGTTGGACATCTGGTCAAACGACTACTTCATGGAACTTGCCAAGCTACTGGAATTCGAATAGGAATTGCCACTTTCACATTTCTGTCTATCTTTACATACACTCTTGTCGCTGACTGTTTACCGGCGCGGAATTGTGGTATCCCGGTTAGGTGCGGGGGACGGCGTGCGAATAAGCTGGACTAACAGAATAGCTCGTCAAGCGTGACTTCACTTTGGACGATGCCGCTGTGGGTGTTATGCTTGAGACCATTGGTGGAGATGAGGGTCAGCAGGACGGATTTTCGGGTTCCAGTCTCGGCGCGGAATGTGTCGAGGCGTGCGGTCAATTTCTGTTCTTCCGATGAGGTGATCTCAAACATGTCCTTGCTATACTTCATCTCGCAAAGGTTTATGGTCTCGTCCTTGCGGTCGATCAGGAGGTCGATCTGGACTCCATTCTTGGAGTCGTCTCCTTTACTGCGCCAGGAACATGCCAATGTCTGTACCCCTGAGATGCCGAGAGCCTGCTTGATCTGTTTAATATGGTAAAGGCACAGCATCTCGAATGAAAGACCACACCAAGTGTTGTGCAGCGGGCTGTTGACAGATGTAGTCCAGAAATGTTCATCCTGATAACTGTTCTGATCGATGAACTTAAAATAGAACAAGGTGTAAAAATCAATCAATTGATAGACCGATGAACTGTCCTGTCTCCTCCTGTTCCGCGGCACTTTGACGCCGAAAGGAGAGTATTTCCGGATGAAGCCGCAGTTCTCAAGTTCTTCCAGAACAGTGCTGAACGCTCCGTTGTCTGTCAGACTTGTGGCGGCGAGGATTTCCTTCCGTGTCAGTCCCATCCCTTTTGTGGAAAGAGCGGTGATGACCTTTATGTGGGGACCGGCGTTCTTGAACAATGCCTGGTAAAGATCACGGAATTCATCCTTCAGTTCAGCGTTTCGGGAGAAGAAAAGGGTGTCAATGTTCTGTGCAAGGCTCTTCGATCTATCCATCAGAGACATATAATAAGGTATGCCGCCCAAGATCATATAGCATTCAGCGACTTGTTTTCGGGAATATGAGAAACCATATTCCTTGAAATACTCTTCACTCTCCTTAAGGCAGAACGGTTCAAGGTACAAATGGTGCGTAAGACGGTTGTGAAGCCCTCCGCGGCTGTGGATCAGATTATTGATCATCCATGAAGTCGCTGATCCGCAGACAATCAACTTGACATCGTCGCGAAGAGCGGCCCAACTGTTCCAGAAATTCTCCAGAGCCGCGATGAATCCAGACTTGGGCGTGTCCATCCAAGGAAGTTCGTCTATGAATATCACTTTTTTCCCTTTCGGCAGCGATTCCAGATAGCGCGAAAGCTCATAGAATGCCAGAATCCAGTTTTTTTGAATATTCAGCCTTTCTGATCCTGAATATTTCTGTACAGCTATGGCGAAGGTGGTAAGCTGCTCTGCTTTTGTGGCATCATGCATGCCCGTGACATAAAACGAAAACTTGTCTTCCGCCGCCATGCGAATCAGAAAGGTTTTTCCCACACGCCGTCTTCCGTATAGAGCAATAAATTCCGACCTGCCTGAATTCAGATAACCTTTCATAGCCTTCATTTCAGCCGTTCTTCCTATAACTTTCTGTGTCATACCAACTGGATTTTCTGCGCAAATGTAGCAATTTTATCATCCTTGCGCAAATTATCGAATTATTTTCTGCGCAACGAGGCTGAATTTACGTCCTTGCGCAGTTTATCCGCTATAAGGAATATTCTTGAAAAATTTTCGCGGACCGTTGGGTTACAAACCGGCTGAAATTTCATAAGGGAGTAAACAAAGTAATTTTACTCTTATGAAACTGTCAGATTTTTACGATGAGGAGATCATCGTGGGGTTCTTTTATGGGGAACTCAGGGGGATGTTGGAAACTATCCGGCACAGGGTGTTCAACGGGCGTGTGGAATTCGATGAGATGGTCAGCGAGTTTTATCTCTTTCTGGCTCGGGATGACTGGCGGAGGCTTAGGACTTTCGACGCTCGGAACGGGTGCTCGCTGAAGACTTGGCTGTCGACGGTGGCATGGCGGTTCTTTATCGGGCACAGAAGGTGGTTCTCCACTTTGCCAGGGGAGAGTCCGGAGGAGTGGACATGCTGTTCGTCTAAGGACGTGACGGATCGGGTGGACGTGCGCATGACTCTTGACGCCATGCCTAATCCTCGGTATGCGGAGGCGGTGAATCTTCTTGTCCTGCGTGGGTACGAGGCCAAGGAGGTGGCGGAGCTTTGGCATACCAGTGTGCCGAATGTCTATAACATCAGGCATCGGGCGGTCAATCAGTTCAGGGAATGCTATCTGTCTTCGGCGAAAAGGGTGAGAATCGGATAAAAAACATTATCTTTGTGGCGAATATTACTACCTAATGCATTACATTAGACCTGTCCTGATGTTGATTCTCCTGATGTCGTGCCTGTCTTCCCTTGCCGGAGCAAGACGGGCTTTGGTCATTGGGATCGGGACATACGAGGATCCGGAGTGGATCAGGATAGGCGGGGACAGGGATGTCAGGATGGTAGTGGAGATGCTGAAACGGAACAGTTTCCACGACATTGTCACTCTTGAGCAAAAAGAAGCGACCAAATCCGCCATTGTCGGGGAGTTCAAGGCCTTGGCGGAAAGATGTGCGGAAGGCGACACGGTGTATATTCATTTCTCGGGCCACGGGCAGCGGATGACCGACGTAGATGGCGACGAGGAGGACGGTTGGGACGAGTCGTGGATCCCTTATGACGCTTACAGGAAGTACTGCGACAAGGACCACGGGGAGAGACATCTTTGCGATGACGAGATCGGGGTATTGCTCACGAATATTCGTAAAAAGGTAGGGGAGTGCGGAGTGATCGCCGTGGTGGTCGACGCGTGCCATGCGGGGGACTCGACAAGGAAACCTGCCAAAAGCGGTGGCACTGTGCGCGGCGTGTATGACAACTTCATCATCCCGGGGAAGCATAGGGCAAACAAAAGGAAGCAGATTCCGGAGCGTTGGCTGACACTCAGTTCATGCCTTGACTATCAGCTCAATCAGGAGCATCCGGACGGGCATGGAAAGCTTACACGGGCGCTGCACTCCCTTTGGCCGGAAATGAAGGGAATGGATAATGAAACCTTGGTGCGGACGCTTGACGCATACTACCATAGGAGCGATGTCAAAGGGAAGTACCCGCAAACGCCTGTCATGACCGGAGAGACGGATAAGCGGCGTTTCTCGGAAATATTCAAAAGATAATGACCTGGCCTTTGCGGAAATATTCTGACCGCAGATGCGTCGAAGAAGTCCATTCTGGAAATGAGGAGGTCCAGAAGCGTCTGTACTTGCAATGCCGTGATCGTTTCGACAGGCAAGCCGCCAATTTCGAGCATCTTTCGGAAGCGGAGAGGAAGGATCTCTTTCAGGATGCGTTCGTGCTTCTGTGGGAAAAGATCGCGGACGGACAGATATTCGTAAATGACGGGAAGGTTTGTGCCACCAGACGAGGCGGGCAGGCGACTGAGGTTCCCGACTTGGGAGGATATTTCCTGCGGATCGCCAAGAACCTGTACCATGAGGTCTTGCGTGCGAAAGGGAAGATTCTGCTGATCTGCGGCGAGCTTGACAACGACAGCGTCCTCTGGTGGTCTGACGACAAGGACGCCATGCGGAAAATGATAATCAAACAGTCGGTCATGCTGCTCCCTCCACGATGCCGGGAGATTCTGACCATGTTCTACTACCACGACATGACGCTGGAGCAGATCCAGGAGGAACGCCCTGAAAGCAAGACATATAACGGAGTCAAGAGCGCGAAATCCAAGTGTATGGCTGCCCTTAGGACGCGGATTCTGGACAAATTCGCGGAAGAAGGAATCACGATTCCCGAATATGCCAACCAATAAATTGAATGAATATGAAAGAGATGGAAAACACACCCAAAGATGCATTGACTGATGGCATCACCGATGCGGTCCGGGACATAGCGAAAAAGCGGGAGACGATGGAGGGATGGGAACAGGAATATTCAAGGAAAAGCGGCCTCACGAGAATAATGGTGATTTCGCTGGCTTCCGCGGCTTGCGTGGCGTTGGGCGTGATCTTGTTTTGGAGGAATCCTTCAGAGACCCTCCGGAAAGAGCCGGTGCTTAGAGGTGCTTTGTCTTATGATGCTGTCCTTGAGAAGATTGACTCTCTCATTCAGGTCGGTGACATGGCTGGGGCGAGCGAGAGGATCACCGAAACCCGGAAGGCGATAGCGGAGGACACGATGGAAATCTTCCATCCGGCAGCGCCGACAACTTCCGATGATGAGATTGAATATTCAAGGATCATCATCAAGGATGTCTTGTCAAGGCTCGATGAATTGGAAACTAAAATCTTGAAAACCAATGAATAAACGTATGTTGTCCATCGTGGCGGTGATTTTGCTTGCGGCGATGCCCATGCCAGTCCGGGCGCAGGAACCGGTCAAGGATTCCCTGGGGTATGCCAATGAGATGCTGAAAGCTGGTGTGAACGCGTTCCAAACCGACTATCTTAAAGGCCGTGAATTCTTTAACGCGGCATTGCCGTTCGCCGATTCATCGCTGCGCGTGACCCTTTGCCGCTATCTTGGGCTGAGCTGGTACCAAGAGGCCACCGACAAGATGGATGTGAGCGGGTTCGCGGAGGCAGAGAGCGCGTTGGACAGTTCTTTGGTTTGGTATCGTAAAGCCGGAGAACAGGCTTGGGCGGTCAGCTCATTGACGATGCTTTCGTATTTGAAGGAACATCGCTGGGATCTGGATGGCGCTCTGGAGTGCCTCGACACAGCTTATGCCAAGCTTCAGCCGGGAATGGACACTGAGACGCTGGACATCATAAAGAACAAGTACGCCATTTATGCCAAATACGGAATGGTGGATCGGATCACTCCGCTGTTCGTCCAGGTGGATTCCTTGATGCGTGCCACCGCCGACACGATGACAAAGGTGGAATGCGGCGTCATCCTGGCTGACAATGCTTTGAATGCCGGACACGCCTCGCAGGCGGAAACCTTGTACCGGGAGTCTTTGCGGACGCTTGACAATTCAGGTCACGACAATGAGTTGTACGCTGTCCTCGGAAAGTTGCGCCATCTGTCCATGTCCAGAAAGGAATTCGGAGACGCTCTTGACTGTAGCCAGAGGATGCTTGACATTCTGAAGGCTGGCGGAAATCAGGATCTGGGGCTGGCATATTTCAACATCGCCGAAGTCTATGAGAAGAGTTTGGACACCGCAAGATGCCTGTCCTATGCCGATTCGATAATGGCAAACGGAGGAGTACCGATGAAAGATCCGATCTTGAACGCCAGGCATTTGACGCTCAAAGGGATGCTGAACGGACGACTGGGGCGGTGGAACAATGCGGCGGACATTTACGCATCTGTGGATTCCGCTATGGCGGCAGTCGGACAGAACGCTCTGCGCGAGAGGATGAACCTTGTGCCTCTCCGTGCCGCCGCACTGTATCAGGCCGGGCGTCTGTCGGAAAGCGAGGCGTTATATTCAGAGTATTATGAATATTGCGGCAAGGTCTACAGCGAGGAGTCAGACGCCACCACAACCGCCCTGCTTAACCTTGCCAACATACGGGCATATTCGGGTAAAATCGAGGAGGGCAGCTCCGATTACATGGAAGTTGAAAGACGCCTGACGAGGAAAATCACTGAGCGTCTTCGCTTTCTTCCTTCTGAAACCAGAGACCATTACCTTGACGACATGCTGAAAGTGACATTCGCGATGACAGCGTTCGGCCTTAAGGCCAAGCACACCGGTGATTCCTTCTCGGATTCAGCCTGGGAAGCATTGCTCTTGTCCAAAGGTCTCCTTCTTTCTTCAGAGATAGACGCTTCAGATAAAATCCGGCGGGACGGGACATCCGAAGACAAGGCTTTGTTCTACAGATTGATGGGCATGCAGCGAAATCTGGCGGCGATGGAAAGTCGTGCAGGAGCGGACCATGCGGCCAGCGCCGCCCTTTGTGGGGAATTGCTTGTGGCGGACGCGAAACTTGCCGTCCAGAGTTCCGCATACAGGGAAACCGGTGAATTCCTGAACATTGGAGCATCGATGATTAAGGATTCGCTTGACGATAATGATGTGATTGTGGACATGGCCGATTTCAAGTCGGATGACGGTACCCATCCATACACGGCGTACATCGTCCGGAAAGGATACCGCCATGCGGAGCTTGTCCGTCTCTGCGAGAATGTAGAGAAAGGCTCTGATTTCTCCGAAGTGTCATCATCCCCTGAGGTCAAGGCATTGATTGACAGGCTTTCGTCTTACCTCAATCCAGGTGATGACATCTACTTTGTTCCTTCAGGCAATTTCCATCTGATTCCAATCGAATCGTTCCAGATGGCTGACGGAAGGTGCTTCGGTGATGTCTACAATGTGGTAAGATTGTCTTCCGCCAGAGATTTGGTGGCCATCAAACAAAATGTCAAGAGTGCAGGAAAACACCTCACGGCGAGCCTGTTCGGGAATCTGGACTATGGTGATGGCCATTCTGCCTTGTCTGCCACGGAATCAGAACTGAAGGACATCGCAAGAACTCTCAAGAAACACTCTGTCACTGAATATTCCGGCTCGCAGGGCACCCGTGACGCATTCCTCGCCCTTGACGGGAAATCCACAGACGTGATCCACTTGGCGACTCATGGTTTCTATTTCGAGCCGGAAGACGGAGAAAACAAATCAAGCGTCTACCGAAAAACAATGAATATGTCCGGTCTGGTGATGTCCGGTGGCCAGAGAATTACAGCCGCAGAGATCGCCGCGATGGATCTGAGCGGAACATCCCTTGTCTGCCTGTCAGCATGCGAGACCGGTCTCGGCCACGTGACATCGGAGGGAATCTATGGCATTCAAAGAGCCTTTAAGAAAGCCGGTGTCCGACATATTCTTGTCAATGTAGGCGAAGCCAGTGATGTGGCCTCTGCGCTCTTCATGACCGAGTTCTACCGTGCGTTAGTCCGCGGAGGTAATGACATGCACGATGCCTTCCGTAAGGCCCGCTCGGCTGTCCGCAAACGCTATCCTGACCCTTATTACTGGGCAGGGTTCATGCTTCTTGATTAGCGTGCCTACGCACCATTGAAGATCTTCATGAACTCCTCGCCGGTGATGGTCTCTTTTTCAAGGAGGTATTGCGCGCTTTTGTGCATCTTGTCGATGTTGGCGGTTATGATCTCGGTTGCCTTCTTCTTGGCTGCGGCGATCATCTCTCTGACCTCGGAATCGATGTCGGCAGCCGTCTCGTCCGAGCAGGCAAGCTGTGAGCCTCCGCCAAGATAGGAATTGCCTCTGGTCTCAAGAGCCATCATACCGTACTTGTCGCTCATTCCGTAGGTCGTGATCATCGAACGGGCCATCTGGGTGGCTTTCTCGATGTCATTCGACGCTCCTGTCGTGCAAGTGTGACAGATGACTTCCTCGGCCACTCGTCCGCCTGTCAGAGTGGCGAGACGGTTCAGAAGATAGTCCTTGCTGTAGAGGAACTTCTCACCCTCATCAACCTGCATTGTGTAGCCAAGCGCTCCGGAAGTCCTCGGAATGATTGTGATTTTCTGAACCGGGGCGGAGTTGCTTTGCGCGGCGGCCACCATGGCGTGACCGATCTCGTGGTAGGCGATGATCTTCTTCTCCTCCGGTGAGATCACAGCGTTCTTCCTCTGCTCACCGGCCATCACGACCTCGACACTCTCCTCAAGATCCTCGGTCGTGGCGGCTTTCTTGCCTAGTCTTACGGCTCTCAAGGCGGCCTCATTGACTATGTTGGCCAATTCCGCTCCAGAGGAACCTGCTGTGGCGCGTCCGATCAAGTCAAGGTCTATGTCTTCGTGCTTGATGTCCTTCAAATGAACCTTAAGGATTGCCTTTCTGCCTTGCAGGTCAGGAAGTTCCATCTGGACCCTTCTGTCGAAACGTCCCGGGCGCAGAAGCGCCTTGTCCAGACTGTCCGGTCTGTTGGTGGCGGCGAGAATGATGACGCCTTTGTTGCTGTCAAAACCGTCCATCTCGGTAAGCAACTGGTTGAGAGTCTGTTCCCGCTCATCGTTACCGCCACCTATGTTGTTTTCACGGCTTTTTCCAATAGCGTCTATCTCATCGATGAACACAATACAAGGAGCCTTGGCCTGAGCCTGACTGAAAAGATCACGGACTTTGGCGGCGCCCATTCCCACGAACATCTGTACGAACTCCGAACCGGACATCGAGAAGAACGGCACTCCGGCCTCTCCGGCCACGGCCCTTGCGATCAAGGTCTTTCCTGTTCCCGGAGGCCCTACCAGAAGGACTCCCTTAGGAAGATGCGCGCCGATCTCGTTATATTTTGCTGGATTGTGCAGGAAGTCAACAACCTCGACAAGTCCTTCCTTGGCCTCATCCTGACCTGCGACATCGGAGAAACGTGTCTTTATGTCATTCTCGGCATAGACTTTCGCGCCACTTTGTCCGAACTGCATGAAATTACCCATTCCGCCTTTGGCCATGTTGCCGCCTATGCGCTTCATGGCGGAACTCAAGAGCCAGTACATCAACATTCCCGGAAGCACCCACCAGAGTATAAAGTCCAGGAAAGGAGAGCGTTCCTGACTGAGTTTCTTCACGAAACGGATCTTGCCGTCCTTGTTGGGACTTTTCGCCGTGGACAGTCTGTTGACGAAATCAGGGTCGGTGACGGCCCCGGTGATGTAAGTGGTGTCTCGTTGACCTTTGATCTTGGCCTTATAGGTGAGTGGGGCGTTTTTGGAGTACATGACCTTGTCTCCGTCGATCACGACATCATAGACCAATCCCTTGTCGACATCACTGATGAAAGTTCCGTAATCCGTCTCGATGACACTGTTTCCTCTTCCGTCAGGGAAGAGGAATGTGTTGATCAGTGCCAGAAGAGAGAACATGATCAGGAGTGTCCAGAAACCATTCCCACCTGGCAGTTTACCACTCTGTGTCTGGCCAGTGTTCTCATTCTTTGTCTCCGTTCCCTTTTCCTCGGGATATTCCACAAATTTCATATTCTATGCTGTTTTGAAATATTCAGTAAATATAGCAACGGAACGCGAATATCTCAAAAATCAGGCAAATCGCCGCAAATCGCTGCTGACTGCCATATTGTCGGAAAATAATTTTTGAATATTCTTGAGCGACAGATTCCACTTTTATAGTAAATTTGCAGTTTGTAAAGAATATCACTAAAAGCTTGTAGTCATGCTTTCATTTTTGATCAGCCTCGTAGCTCTTATACTCGGGTACATTATTTATGGGAAATTCGTAGAGAAAGTCTTCGGGGCGGATCCGGCCCGTAAGACTCCTGCCATAACCAAGGCGGATGGAGTCGATTATATTCCTATGCCAGCATGGAAGGTCTATATGATCCAGTTCCTGAATATTGCGGGGACCGGACCGATCTTCGGAGCCATCATGGGAGCCAAGTTCGGACCATCGGCCTATCTATGGATAGTCCTGGGCTGCATCTTCGCCGGGGCGGTGCACGACTACATGACAGGAATGCTCTCGATACGGAACGGTGGTGCCGGGCTGCCGGATCTTGTCGGAGAATATCTCGGAAAAGGCACAAAGACATTCATTCTGGCGTTCTCGATCATAGTGCTGATGCTTGTTGGAACCGTGTTCGTGTTCAGCCCCGCATTGATTCTCGGTGACATCGCCGGTGACGGTGGCCGTGGTTCGATCATGATCTGGGTCGGTGTGATATTCCTATATTACCTTTTGGCCACGCTGATGCCGATTGACAAGATCATAGGACGGATATATCCGATTTTCGCTTTCGCTTTGATATTCATGGCTTTGGCTCTGATGGTCTGCCTGTTTGTCAAATGGCCTTCGCTTCCTGAACTGTGGGACGGGCTCGGCAACCTCGGTGAGTCCCAAGGCCTTCTGAGCGGACAACCGATATTCCCGTGCCTGTTCATCACCATCGCCTGTGGCGCTGTCAGTGGTTTCCATGCGACGCAGAGTCCGCTTATGGCTCGCTGCGTGTCTGACGAGAGGCTTGGACGGCCGGTGTTTTACGGAGCGATGATCACCGAGGGCATTGTGGCCCTGATTTGGGCTACGGTTTCATCCTGGTTCTTCTTTGACGGAGGCGCAGCCGAGGTTGGAGCGACCGTTACCGCCGCGGCTCCTGATGTGGTTGTCAAGGTTTCCAAAGGTTGGTTGGGGATTCTGGGTGGCGTTCTGGCCATCCTTGGGGTGGTCGCCGCACCGATCACGAGCGGTGACACGGCGTTCAGAAGCGCCCGTTTGATAGTCGCTGATTTCCTTCACCTTAACCAGAAGCCTATCATAAACAGGCTTTTGATCAGCATTCCGCTTTTCCTTATCGCCGGACTTCTGCTTTGGTATAACATCGCGGATGAGAACGGCTTCAATGTCATCTGGAGGTACTTTGGATGGGCCAACCAGACTCTGGCGGTGTTCATGTTGTGGACCGCCACGGCCTATCTGGTGAAATCCAAGAAAGGACTGACTTACTTGATCACCATGATTCCGGCAGCGTTCATGACGGCTGTCTGCACGACTTACATCTGCGTGGCGAAAATCGGGCTGGGACTTCCTACATCATGGAACTGTGTGATAGGAGCCTCCACATTTGCGGTCTCGCTTGTGGTGTTCTACATTTTATACTTCAGACGCATGAAGTGAACGAATATGTAGATGTCCACTTTGTTTATATCGATTGAGCTGATATCCAAATGCTTAAATAATCTCATTGTCCATATATTCCTTGATGGAGAATAGAATTTCCACTGTACCTTTGCAGTCGGAAAATTCAATTTCATCAATGAATATGAAGAAATCATTTTTGTTGCTAAGCACCTGTCTGGCCATTGCGTCAGCCTGCTGCAACCAACCGGCCAAGACAGCCGGGATCAACTACGCCTACATGGACACAACCGCGCGTCCTGGAGACGATTTCGCAAAGTACGCCACCGGCCATTGGGTCGATCTGAATCCTCAGCCGCTTGAGTACCCGATGTGGGGAACCGTGGCCAAAGTCAGCGACGAGAATGTCAAGGCTCTCGCTGAACTCATCAAGGACATCGCCGCAAGGCAGAACGAGAAAGGGAGTGTCGCCCAGAAAATCGGTGATCTCTTCAACATGGCGATGGACTCGACAAGACTTAACGCTGAGGGAGCCGCACCTATCAAGGCACACATCGCCGAGTTGGATGCGATAAACACTCGTGAGGAACTCCTCAGCCGATGCGCCAAGGAGCATGATGATCTTTTGTTCTCGGTGTACATCTCGGCGGACGAGAAAGATGCTGACAACAACATCGTCTGCGTCAGCCAGAGCGGACTGTCGCTTGGCAACCGTGACTACTATCTGTCCGATGACCCTCAGAATGTGACCATTCGCGAGGCGATGAAGGAACACATGAAGAATCTTTTCGTGCTTACCGGTTATCCTGAGGATGTCGCCGCCGGCAAGGTCCAGCGCATCTGGGCGATAGAGACCGAGTTGGCGACACCGTACTATTCAAAGGAAAAGCTCCGCGATCCTGACGCCAACTATCACAAGGTCAGCGTAGATTCCTTGACCGTAATCTGTGGTGGATTCAACTGGAAGAACTATCTTGCGGAATATCGTTTTGACAAGACCTCCGAGGTTAACCTTAGCCAACCGGAACCGGTGGCAGCCGCATGCGGCATTCTTATGACCGCATCTTTGGATGATTTGAAGTCTTTGTACGAGTGGAGAATCATATCAGGTGGATCCTCTATCGTTTCCGATGACTTCAGTGATGAGAATTTCGAGTTCTCCCGCAAGATATTCGGTGTTCAGCAGAAGACTCCAAGGTGGAAACGGGCTGAGAGTCTTGTGGACGGATTGATGTCCGATGCTGTCGGCCAGATGTTTGTCGGGAAATATTTCCCGAAAGCCGCCAAGGACGAGATGCTTGAGTTGATCCGCAATCTTCAGAAGGCTTTGTCAATGAGGATTGACCGGCAGGAATGGATGAGTCCTGAGACCAAGAAGATCGCTCAGGAGAAACTTGCCGCTTACAAGGTGAAAGTCGGTTATCCTGACAAATGGGACGACCTCAGCGGACTCGTCATCAATCCGGAACTGTCGCTTTACGACAACCTCAGAGCAGCTTCCGACTTCTATTGGAATCTGAACTACAGCAAGAAATACAACAAGCCTGTTGACAAGGAACAGTGGGAGATGTCTCCACAGACAGTCAACGCTTATTACAACCCTACCACGAATGAGATTTGTTTCCCTGCCGGATTCCTTCAGCCGCCTCTTTTCAACCTTGAGGCAGACGCTGCCGCCAACTATGGCGCGATCGGAGTCGTGATCGGCCACGAGATGACTCACGGATTCGATGATCAGGGAAGAATGTACAACAAGGACGGCAACATCGCCGACTGGTGGACTGATGCGGATGCAGAAGCCTTCAACGCGACATGCGCAAGGATGTCTGAATATTTCGACTCGCTTTGGGTGATCCCTGGACAGCTTCACGCCAACGGCAAGCTTTGTCTGGGTGAGAACATCGCTGACCACGGTGGATTGAATGTAGCCTATGACGCTTTTCAGATGTGGCAGAAAGATCACGGCAGACTTCCTGAGGACAACGGTTTCACTCCAGAACAGCGTTTCTTCCTGTCCTACGCAAATGTCTGGGCCGGAACCGCTTCCGAAGAAATCATGCGGTATCTCACTATGATGGATGTCCACTCCATCGACCGCCTTAGAATCAACGGAGCCCTCGCCCAGTGCGACTACTGGTACGACGCCTTCGGCGTCCAGCCGACCGACTCCCTCTACGTCAAGCCTGAGGACAGAGTCCGGATCTGGTAATATCTACATGAATATTCAAAAGGACGGCTCTGTGCGGAACCGTCCTTTTTTTTCTACTTGTTGTCGCCATTGATCAAGTTCACGACAACCTTTACCATCATTTCCATCTCATCGG
>ERZ808277.276-NODE-276-length-18263-cov-5.542728_pt1 | contig 18263 bp, 16 predicted proteins | sample MGYA00521240_ERZ808277 | MGnify/ENA primary metagenome ERZ808277 (study PRJEB31516, sample SAMN03275599) | gut metagenome | biome: mammalia-associated habitat; material: feces | host: Papio cynocephalus | place: Kenya | collected 2012-07-17 ... | reverse complement strand
AGTTCCACGTAGGACTCTTTGCAATAGTTAATGAACTTTCTCATCTTTGCATTTAATGGACCTCGTAATTTGGAAGCGTCTACGATGTCTGTTAAACAATTACCAAATCGTAACCTTTGATATTTAGCAGGGGAAGCAGGATTCGAACCCACATCGACGGTTTTGGAGACCGCTGAACTACCCTTGTTCTATTCCCCTGTAATCAGGACGGACATCTGTTGGACATCCGTCCTGTATGTTGAAGAATTATTCTTCGATCTTGATTACCTGTCCGGCACCAACGGTACGTCCACCTTCGCGGATAGCGAACTGGAGTCCTTCGTTGAGGGCTACAGGAGTGATGAGCTGAACGTCGATCTCAACGTTATCGCCTGGCATAACCATCTCGACTCCCTCTGGAAGGGTGATCTCACCGGTAACATCGAGTGTACGGATGAAGAACTGAGGACGATAGTGGTTGTGGAATGGAGTGTGACGTCCTCCCTCTTCCTTCTTCAGAACGTAGATCTGAGCCTTGAAATGCTTGTGAGGAGTGATAGAGCCTGGCTTGGCGACAACCTCACCTCTCTTAACCTCTTTCTTGTCGATACCACGGAGGAGAAGACCTACATTGTCTCCAGCCTCACCCTGATCGAGGAGCTTGCGGAACATTTCAACACCGGTAACAACTGTGCTTCTAGGAGCGTCACCGAAACCTACGAGCTCGACAGGATCGTTGACGTGGATAGTACCGGTCTCGATACGACCTGTAACTACTGTACCACGACCAGTGATTGAGAAGATGTCCTCGATAGGCATAAGGAAAGGCTTCTCGTTCTGACGAACCGGCTGAGGGATGTACTCATCAACAGCGTTCATGAGTTCCATGACCTTGTCTTCCCAAACCTTCTCTCCGTTGAGTGCGCCAAGGGCGGAGCCACGGATGATAGGGCAGTTCTCATCGAACTTGTAGAATCCGAGGAGGTCACGGATTTCCATCTCTACGAGGTCGAGCATCTCAGCGTCATCAACAAGGTCAACCTTGTTCATAAACACGAGAATCTTAGGTACGTTCACCTGACGGGCGAGAAGGATGTGCTCGCGGGTCTGAGGCATAGGACCGTCAGTCGCGGCTACAACGAGGATAGCACCATCCATCTGAGCGGCACCAGTTACCATGTTCTTAACGTAGTCAGCGTGGCCTGGGCAGTCTACGTGAGCATAGTGGCGCTTCTCTGTCTCGTACTCTACGTGAGCGGAGTTGATGGTGATACCACGCTCCTTCTCCTCTGGAGCGTTGTCAATCTGATCGAAGGACTTTACCTTGTCGGCGTTACCGGAGACTCTCTCGGCGAGAACCTTGGTGATTGCGGCAGTCAAAGTCGTCTTACCGTGGTCAACATGGCCGATAGTACCGATGTTAACGTGCGGCTTCGTTCTTTGGAAAGTTTCTTTTGCCATAATATTATGATTTAAATGAGTAAACTAAATAATGCAGTTTGAGCCGGTGATGGGATTTGAACTCATGACCTCATCCTTACCAAGGATGCGCTCTACCCCTGAGCTACACCGGCTTTTTTATGGAGCGGAAGACGAGGTTCGAACTCGCGACCCTCAGCTTGGAAGGCTGATGCTCTACCAACTGAGCTACTTCCGCGAATGTTGTGGGAGGAGGTGGACTCGAACCACCGAACCCGAAGGAGCGGATTTACAGTCCGCCGCAATTGCCGCTATGCGATCCTCCCGATATTTCTTTGATACAGCCTTTGGCCGTTTGAGCCGATAGAGGGATTCGAACCCACGACCCCGAGATTACAAATCACGTGCTCTGGCCAACTGAGCTATATCGGCGATATTTCAATGAATGTTCCCTTTCACAAAGGGATTGCAAAGATAGACATTAAATCTGATTATCCAAAACTTTTTCAATTATTTTTGACAAAGTCTTTCGATTTCTGAATATATTCGCTCCGTAGTGAGACCGCAAGCCGCCCTTTGCCGTGCCACTGGCGCTTGTGCGACGAACTTGTCCGGGATGCCGGCGGCGGCCACTTCAACGTCAAGTCCGCGTGATGCGACATATTCACTCACCTCGCTGAACAATCCGCCTTTAAGGCATCCGTCCTCCAAGGTCAGGATGCGCTTGAAACGAGTCGCCTCTTCAAGAATCGCGATATCAAAAGGTTTGAGGAATATGACGTTGAAGACCGCAGGACAGGTTCCGGTCTCTTCTCTCAGTTTTTCGGCCGCTTCGACTGCCCTGTTCGCTACTGGCCCTAAGGCAAGAACGGCAACGTTCTCTCCATCGGTCAGTTTCTCTCCTTTCCCGATCTCCATTGGGGCGGGGGCGGTCTGCCTCCAGTCCGTTCCTTCTCCAAGCCCTCTCGGGTATCTGATGACAAACGGCCCTTCCTTTATGTCAAGTCCGGTGTAGAGCAGCCTCTTGAGTTGAGTCTCGTCTTTCGGTGCGGCGATGATGGTGTTCGGAATGCAGCGCAGTGACGCCAGGTCGAACGCCCCTTGATGGGTCGCTCCGTCCTCGCCTACAAGCCCGGCTCTGTCAAGGCAAAGCACCACATTCAGCCTTTGCAGGGCTACATCGTGGATGATTTCATCGTATGCTCTTTGGGCGAAAGATGAATATATGACGCAGTACGGCTTCATGCCTCCGGCCGAAAGTCCGGCCGCAAAAGTCACGGCGTGCTCCTCGGCGATTCCCACGTCGAAGAATCTGTCCGGGAACCGGGCGGCGAAATCAGTCATTCCGCTGCCTGTCGCCATCGCCGGGGTGATGCCCACAACTTTCGGATCTTTCTCGGCGAGCTCGCACAAAACCTGCCCGAACACATCCTGATAACGAGCGGCAGGATATTCCTTGGCAGACCGTTCCCCAGTCTCGGCGTTGAACTTTCCCGGTGCGTGCCAGGTTGTCGGATCCGACTCGGCCGGTGCGTAGCCTTTGCCCTTGATGGTGCAAGTGTGCAGGATTTTCGGCCCTTTGATGTCTTTGAGCCGCCGCAGGGTTTTGACGACCTCCACGATGTCGTTCCCGTCAATGGGACCAAAGTACCTGAATCCGAACGCCTCGAAAAGATCGCCTCCGGAAGGGGTGACCAGTCCTGATTTGGTCTTGCGCACAAAGCGCTGTATGCCGCTGCGGAATCTGCCCGCTCCGAGTTTTTCCCAGATGTGTGTCTTGATACGGTTGTAGGCGGGGTCGGTCGTGACCTTCAGAAGATATGAATGCAGGGCTCCTCTGTTGCCATCGATAGCCATGTCGTTGTCATTCAGGACCACAAGCAGGTCCGTGTCTTCCTCGCCGGCGTTGTTCAACCCTTCCAAGGCCAGCCCGCCGGTCATCGCTCCGTCACCGATCATCGCCACGACCTTCTCGCCGGAGCCTGTCAGTCTGGCTGCCTCTGCCATTCCCAAAGCGGCGGAGATGGAAGTGGAGGCGTGTCCGGCTCCGAAAGCGTCATATTCACTTTCGTCCCTGTTCGGGAATCCGCTGATTCCGTCTTCCATCCTGTTTTTTCTGAAAGCCTCTTTCCTGCCGGTCAGGATTTTGTGCGCGTATGCCTGATGCCCCACGTCAAAGACCAGTTTGTCCTTTGGCGTGCCAAACACATAATGCAGCCCCACAATCAGTTCCACGGCGCCGAGGCTTGAGGCAAGATGCCCGGGGTTGCTGGCGCAGCATCTGACGATATAGTCCCTGATCTCGCCGCAGAGCGGTTGCAGTTCATCTATGTTGAGCCTCCTGAGATCCTCAGGAGAATTGACCTTATCAAGAATCATAGGGACGAAGGTACGACTTTATTCCGACATTTTTCTTATATTCGCAAGTTGTTTGAATATTTTTACATTCATTCCGAATATATTTTAATGAAATAGTCAAAATGTCAGAAAAGATCCAAAAACTGATGAATGACTCGCCGGTCGCAAGGTGGACCGCCCTCATTCTCATCGCGCTGATGATGTTCTTCGGTTACATGTTCGTGGATGTCATGTCGCCATTGCAGGCTTTGATAGAGCAGCAGAGGGGGTGGAGCCCGGATGTGTTCGGCACCTACGCAAGCGCGGAGTACATTCTTAATGTCTGCGGTTTCCTGATTCTCGCCGGTATCATTCTGGACAAGATGGGAGTCCGTTTCACAGGAGTTCTATCCGCCTCGATGATGTTCATCGGCGCTTCCATTAAATATATAGGTATAACCGACTGGTTCCAGACGACGGCCTTCTGCGAGTGGCTCGGAACATGGTGGGTATCCATGCCAGGCAGCGCCAAGATGGCCGCCCTCGGCTTCATGATCTTCGGCTGCGGCTGTGAGATGGCCGGGACTACAGTGTCCAAAGCCATCGCCAAGTGGTTCAAAGGCAAAGAAATGGCCATGGCGATGGGCGTTGAGATGGCGATCGCCCGCGTGGGTGTCTTCTGTGTGTTCTCCATCAGCCCTATCCTCGCCTCCAAACTCGGTGGCGTGCAGGGGCCTGTGGGATTCTGCACTGTGCTGCTTCTCATCGGTCTGATCAATTTCATCGTGTTCAGTGTCATGGACAAGAAATTTGACGGACAACTTGTGGAGGCAGGAATCAAATCTGAAGAGCCATCTTCCGAGGATGAGTTCAAGATCAGCGATCTCGGAAAGATCTTTTCGTCCCAGAGTTTCTGGGTTGTCGCCCTTCTGTGTGTCCTCTATTATTCCGCGATCTTCCCGTTCCAAAGATACGGCGCCAATATGCTCCAGTGCAATCTCGATGGAATATCGGCAAGAACCGCCTCTGACATATTCAGGTGGTTCCCGATCGGAGCCGCGCTCATCACTCCGTTCCTCGGAAGGTTCCTCGACACGAAAGGAAAGGGTGCCACTATGCTGATCTGGGGCGCATTGCTTCTGATTGTCTGCCATCTGATCTTTGCGTTCGTGCTGCCGGCGACCCACAGCAAGTTCATCGCCTTGGCGACAATCGTGGTGCTTGGAATCAGTTTCGCGCTCGTACCTGCCGCGTTGTGGCCATCGGTTCCGAAGATCATCGACGAGAAGATTCTCGGTTCGGCCTACTGCCTTATCTTCTGGGTTCAGAACATCGGTCTCTGCTTTGTCCCGAAGCTTATCGGAAGCGTTCTGACAAGTGTCAACGCCGATAATCCGGCAGTGGTCGCCGCTAAGGCGGCAGGGGCTGAGTTCATCCCTTACAACTACACGATTCCGCTTGTAATCTTCGCCGGATTCGGTGTAGCCGCCCTTCTGATCGCTCTCTACCTCAAAGTGCTGGACGGCAGACGCCACCTTGGCCTTGAACTCCCGAACATCCAGAAATAATTAATGAATATATAAGGCATTCCGCCACGGGGAGTATTCCTCCTCGTGGCGAAAACTTAACGGCAAACTAAAGATCGTGACGGGAAAAATAAGGAAATATTCCTGCTGGGCAGCGCTGGCATGTCTTGTGGTGCCGATGTTCGCATCGTACTACTTTGATGACATGTTCTCAACGCTGTCCCATCTGTTCGAGAACCCATCGATGCTCCAGCTCGGCTGGAATTCGGCTGACTATGGTCTCTATACCAGCGGTTATTCGGTTCTCTGCGTGTTTGGCGGGCTTGTGATCTGCGGAATGCTTCTGGACAAGTGGGGAGTTCGGATCACCGGATCCATTTTTGTCACCATGATGGCCGGAGGGGCGGCTCTTGTGACTTATGCTTTGACTTCCGGACTTCAGCCCAGGGTTTCCTTGACGATGGCTTACGCCGGATGCATGTTCTTCGGTCTTGGCAGCGAGATCGCAGGTGTCGCAGTCACGAGGTCCATAGCCAAATGGTTCAAAGACGGGAATATGGCTTTTGCCATGGGGCTTCAGCTTGCGATCGCTAGACTGGGGACCGCATTCGCGCTGGTGATGTCTCCGAAACTGGTGACGGAGAAGGCTTCCGGGCAAATATATTCATTGATAGAGACGGCTCGCCCCGCTTTTCTTGGACTCGGATTGATGCTTGCCGGAATGATATTGTGGGCGGTGTTCGTGGCTATGGACGCCAGATTTGACAGGCAGAACGGATCAAAGAGCTGCGCTGAAACTTCAGAAGAGGGTGAATTCCGTTTCTCAGATGTCTTGAAATTATTGAAAAACAGACAGTTCATATCTATCGCCTTGCTATGTGTGTTCTTCTACAGCAGCATCATTTCATTCAAGAAATTTGCTTCGGCGATTCTGATACCTCGCTTTGACGTTCCGGTGGAAGCCGCTGGCTGGATGGTGTCGATGCTTCCGTTCGCCACGGTCGTGTTCGCTCCGGTTTTCGGAATATTGGTGGACAAGGTCGGACATGGAACCCGCTGGATGCTGACCGGCGCCGTGCTGGCTCTTGTCGCCCACCTGATGCTGGCCTTCGCTCCGTCCGGCGTGCCATTCTATGGTTACCTCAGCATGGTGTTCCTCGGCTTCGGCTACTCGCTGGTTCCGGCGGCGATGTGGCCTTCCGTGCCTAGGATTGTTCCTGAAAAAGTTTTGGGCACGGCTTATTCATTAATATATTGGGTGCAGAATCTGGGACTGATGTCATTCAAGATGCTTGCCGGAAAAATCCTTGCGGACACCAATCTTGACAATGGTGTCAGTGAGACCGGTGCGGTTTGGGTGGAGGTGATGTTTGTGGCTGTCTGTGTGGTTGCGTTGCTTCTGGCGCTCTCTCTAAGCGTGTATTCACGCCGTAACCCTCATTTGAAAATCGATCTTCCAGATAAATCATAAAACATTTATTTTTAATTATTTAACTATGATTCGTTTTAACAGACTGCTTGCCGCCGTGTGTGTGGTTGGCCTTGTGTTCGCTAGTTGCCAGAAAGATCCTGAAAAGATTGAGGTGTCATCAATCACCATTGATCCGGCGGAATTGACCCTTGAGCCGGGATCGACGGCTTCTCTGAAGGTACGAGTGACACCTGAAAACGCTGATTATGATGAAATTGTGTGGATTTCAGACAATAACGACGCAGTCACTGTCGATAATGGCACGGTGACGGCTGCCGCCAAGGGAACGGCCATTGTAACAGCCACGGTGGAAGGCAAGTCCGCCACCTGTAAGGTAACGGTCAGCACCAGCGTGGCCGAGATCAAGTTGAGCCATACCGAGATAACCTTGGAGGTCGGAAAGACACAAGCGTTGACGGCGACGGTTCTGCCGGAGGATGCGGAATATTCAGAAATCACGTGGGAATCAGACAATGCTTCCGTGGCGACGGTCGATGCTGAGGGACAGGTTGTGTCTGTCGCTGAAGGAACCGCCAATGTCACCGCCAAGGCCGGGGACAAGGCTGCCACTTGCAAGGTGACGGTTGTCAAGGCCTCCGTCATTTATGCGACTGGCTATGACAGCAGACTGTCCACTGCTTTCAGATGGACTCTCGGTGATTACAGCGCCACAAATATCAGTGATGACCCGAATCAGGCTACGACCGCTTACGACATAACCCTTAAAGGCGAGGATGTTTACATCTGCGGAATGGCGACAAGCCCTGATGCCTTTAAAATACCGACCATTTGGAAAAACGGCCAGCCGCAATCATTGATGGATGTGTCCGCTCATGTGGATGGAGAAGCGAATTCTGTCTGTGCTTCAGGTAATGATTTGTATGTTGCCGGATATTACCGTGTCGACAGGTCTGCCCCGACCGGATTCAGAAAAGACGCGGCGGTGGTTTGGAAGAATGGTGTCCAGAAGGATCTTACGGACGGCAGCCGTTATGCCGGTGCGAACTCAGTGACAGTGGACGGTGGCACAGTCTATGTCGGCGGATTCGTTTACGGTGATAAGGGGTATCCGGTTGCTACTTTGTGGACCACCAAGGATGGAGGAGACACTTACACCAGCAAGGCCTACAGTGATGGAGACTCGTATTCTCAGATTGAGGATGTCTGTGTGTCGGACGGAAATATCTATATGGTCGGGTATCGGATGCTTGATAAAGAGACCCAGGCGGTTTTCTGGAAGAATGATGAGTTGACTGTCCTTGACGAAAGCCGGTCTTATGCGTATTCTGTGACGGTAGCGGAGGGACATGTCTATGCTGTGGGATACACCACAAAGATTTACGAGAACGGAGAGTGTGTCGTGGCCACTCTTTGGGTTGATGGCGTGGCTCAGGTACTCACTGACATCAAGAAGTCTTCACAGGCCTGGGATGTGGTTGTCAAGAACGGTACCGTCTATGTTTCAGGTTATATCGGAGGTCAGCCGGTCATCTGGAGAAACGGAGAGGCCGGGGCTCTCAGGTACGAGAATTCCGATGCGGCGTGCGTGACCGCGATCTATGTCAAGTAACCTCGTTTGACACGAAGTTGGAGAGTTCCGGATCACCATGCGGCGGTCCGGAATCTTTTTTATGCCAAGAATCCGGCGGTTTGATTCAGGTATGTTGATGGAGCGCGGATTTATTGCTATATTTGACGAAACGGTGTAGTGTATGGACCTTGATCTGTTTTTGAACATTTTGGGAATAGACTCGACTTCCGGGGAGGAGAGGCCATTGGCGGAATTTCTTAGGAGTCGTCTGCCGTTCGGTGACTGCTCTGTCCAAAGCCACGAGGTCGGGGACGGAACGATCAACCTGCTTTTCGACTGGTCAGGGACCGGGACACCTTCCTTTGTGTTCTGCACGCATCTGGACACAGTCCCGCCTTACATCCAGCCGGTTGTCTCTGACGTAAGCGAAGGATACATTCTGCCTGACGGAAAGGCGGCCGTGAGGGATGACGTTATCGTGAGAGGCCGGGGAAGCTGCGATGCCAAGGGACAGATATTCACAATGTATTCCGCCTGTCGCCAGTTGCATGAGGAAGGCTTCCGGGATTTCGGCCTGCTGCTGCTTGCCGGAGAGGAGACGGGGTCTTTCGGGGCGAAGGCATATTCGCGAGACTGTCCGGGAGGAAAATTTGTTCTGGTCGGGGAGCCTACCGACAATTGTCTGGTCTCGGCCAGCAAAGGTACGAAGGCCTTCGAAATCACCATTCCGGGTCGGGCGTGCCATTCCGGCTATCCTGAATATGGCAGAAGTGCGGTGGACAGGTTCGTGAATTTCATCAACGCGTTGAGATTGACCAAATTCCCGCAGGATCCAGTCCTTGGCGACACATCCTGGAATGTCGGTCGGCTCGTCAGCGACAATCCGCAGAACATTCTCAGCCCGGAGGTCCGTTTCAGGCTTTATTTCCGCACCACATTCACAACCGACAGCCTAATAGAGGACATCCTTTCCGGAATATACCCTCACGACGCGTCTCTGGAAACCTTCGGGGGAGACACCCCGCTGCGTTATTATCACGAGGTCGAAGGGATAGCGTCAAAGGCCGTCTCATTCGGCAGCGACGCTCCGAGGCTCACGAAGTTCCCGGAAAGAGCCATCTGCGGGCCCGGCTCAATACTCACGGCGCACACGGACAATGAATATGTCCTTCTCTCCGAAATGGAAAAGGCTGTCCGCCAGTATGTGAAAATATTCAAGACAGTAAATGAACAAAACAGATAGACTGAAATGATAGTTATGAAATTCGGCGGCACGTCCGTCCAGAACGCCGAGGCGATCCACAGGGTTATCTCGATTGTGAGAAACAGGCTTCATGACAGGCCTCTCGTGGTGGTCTCCGCTTTGTCTAAAGTCACGAGAACGCTGTGCTCTTTGGCGAAAGAGGCTGAGGCTCAGCATGAAGAGAATGTCAAGGATTTGCTTGCGGCTCTCCGTGAAAGGCATTTACTCCTTGCCAAGGAGCTCCTCGCTGACAATCCGAAACTGCTTGAGAACGCCATTGAGGATGTCGAGGAACTGGTCAGCGGGTTGGAGACTTTCGCCGGTGGTGTCTGTCTGATTGGTGAGCTGTCACCCCGCAGCGAGGCCAGGATAATCTCCACCGGAGAGCTTCTCTCTTCGACCATAATCAGTTATGCCTTCAACGCCAATGGAATATCCTGTCAGTGGATTGATGCCAGAAGGATGGTCATAACTGATGACAACTACCTGAACGCCCGGCCGGACCTGGACATTACCGAGTCCAATGTGAAAAGAATAGTCGGCTCGGGATCCAAAGGCGTTGACATCGTCCTGACCCAAGGTTTCGTGGCTTCCACGGAGACCGGAGCCCCGTCGGTCCTAGGCTTCGAGGGATCGGACTATTCCGCAGCGGTTTTCGGAATGGCGATTGGGGCACAGCGGGTCGAGATCTGGACCGATGTTGACGGCATCCGCACGGCAGATCCAAGAATAGTGCGCGACACGAGGAAAATAGATGTGATCTCGTACGAGGAGGCGGCAGAGATGGCGGCGATGGGCGCGCGCGTGCTGCATCCGCTCACGATCGAACCGGCCAGACGAAAGAATATCCCGATTCTGGTTCTCAACTCAGGCAATCCGGAATTCGGCGGCAGTCTCGTCACCAGAGGGGACGAATCTCCTGATGGCCCTAAGTCCGTGGCTGTCAGAGAAGAGGTTCTGTTTGTCAAGGTTTGCTCCTGCAAGATGGTAGGAGTGACGAATATGCTCGGAAAGGTTTTTGCTTCCCTGTCTGCGAGGAGGGTGCCGGTGATTACGGCCAAGGCCACGGAATCGGAAGTCTGTCTGGTTGTGCCAGAGGCGACGGACGGGTTTAAGGAGTCGGTGGATGAAATCGGTGGTTGGGCGGATGTGACAATCTACCGTGACAAGGCGTTCATATCTGTCATCGGCAGGAACATTGTCGGTTTCGAGGGGCTTGGCGACAAGGTCATCAAATCTTCCGGCAAAGTGTATTTGGCGGATGTCGGAGCCAACTTGATGAGCGAAAGCTTTGTCATTGACCGTGACCGGCTTGCGGCCACTCTGAAGACTGTGCATGACTATATATTCAGGTAAAGATGATAAAGGTGGTTATCAGCGGCTATGGCCGCATGGGACATAATGTGGAGGCTGTCTTGAAGGCACGAGGTGTCGAGTGCGTCGGGACAAGCGAGGACATAACATCATTTGATCCGGTTTTGGCGAAGGATTGTGTCTGCATTGATTTCACGACTCCGGACGCGTTCCGGAACGATTACGGATTCATCGCCGCCAATTTCAAGGCCGCGGTGATCGGCACGACAGGCTGGAACGACATCAAGGACGATGTGGTGAAATGCTTTGAGAGCCATGGAACTACGATGATATATTCATCGAACTATTCTGTCGGCGTGAATGTTCTTTCCGCCGCGGTAGGATTGATTTCCAGGTATTTGGGTAAGGTTGGGGGCTATTCTCCCTACATTGTGGAGAAGCATCATGTTCATAAATTGGACGCTCCGAGCGGAACTGCGAAATCGTTGGCCGCTGTGGTTGAGGAGGATATGGGAGCCAAACCCGATGTGGCTTCTGTGCGTGTCGGCGAACTCGCCGGAATCCATACGGTTGGTTTCGAAGGTGAGAACGACCGCATCACGATAGAGCATGAGGCTTTCTCTCGCAGGGGCTTTGCAGAGGGAGCGGTCGTCGCGGCCTTGATGACCGAGGGACTGCAAGGTGTGCATGAATTCAAGGAACTGTTTTTCAAGGAGGATTGAATATGAAACTGAAAGGTTGCGGAACGGCGCTTGTGACTCCGTTCAAGGAAGGAAAGGTTGATTTTGAGGCCTATAAGGCGATGGTGCGTAGGCAGGTCGAGGCAGGGATTCATTTCCTGGTTCCGCTGGGCACGACCGCCGAGACTCCTTGTCTGGAGAATGATGAAAAATGTGAGATTCTCCGGATCACCAGGGAACTATGCCCTGACAGACCTTTGGTGGTCGGCGGCGGGGCTAACTCTCCGGCGCAGACTATCCGGAACATCCGCCTGCTGGAACCTTACGGGCCGGATGCGTTCCTCATCGTCGTGCCTTACTACAACAAGCCGACGCAGGAAGGGATTTATGAATATTTCAAAATGGTGGCGGCAGCTACCGACAAGGACATCGTAGCCTACAACGTGCCCGGCAGGACCGGGGTGAATATGTCGGCTGACACGACCCTGCGTCTGGAGGAGATTCCCAACGTGACCGCTGTCAAGGAGGCTTCCGGAGATCTTGTTCATATCAACATGATTCTTTCCGAAAAGTCCGCGAAGTTCAGCGTTTTGAGCGGCAATGACGACCAGACATGCCAGATTATGAGGGCTGGGGGAGACGGAGTGATCAGCGTTGTTTCCAACTTGGCCCCAGAGTTGATGGTGAAATTGGTGAACGCTTTGATTGACAAGGATTTCACTACGGCTGAAGAGATCAACAAAAGACTTGAGCCGTTGTTCCGCAGCTGCTTTGTAGAGAGTAATCCGATTCCTGTGAAGGCCGGTTTGAGCCTTCTGGGGCTCTGTTCAAGCGAGATGCGCATTCCTTTGACCGAGGCCTCTCTTCCGACTTGGAAGGCGATGATAGAATCCATGAAAGAGGCGGGAATATGATGGATTTTCAGACAGTACGCCGCCAGTTGGAGACGGGCGAGATCCGTGTGGCTGAGAAAGTGGACGGCCGCTGGAAAGTGAACGCTTGGATAAAAGAAGCCATCCTGGAGGGATTCAAGGCTGGAAAACTGAAAGATTTGAGTGAGGGAGGATATTCATTCTTCGACAAAGACACGCTTCCGCTTAGGTCATTCTCTTTGCAGGACCGTGTCCGCATAGTTCCGGGCGGCAGCAGTGTGCGTTGCGGGGCCTATCTGGCTCCATCGGTGATCATGATGCCGCCGTCCTATGTCAACATCGGCGCTTATGTGGACGAAGGAACGATGATTGACTCTCATGCCCTTGTGGGTTCCTGTGCCCAGATCGGAAAGAATGTGCACATCTCGGCGGCTGCCCAGATCGGTGGTGTGCTGGAGCCGTCCGGTGCGATGCCGGCCATTGTCGAGGACAATGCTTTCGTCGGCGGAAACTGCGGAATATACGAGGGTACGATAGTGGGAGAGGGGGCTGTGCTTGCCTCCGGGGTGATCCTTACCAAGGGCACCGTCATCTACGATGCCACGGTCGGTGAATACGTTCCACGCTCGTCCTCCGGTCTGGCCGTGGTGCCTGCCGGCGCTGTCGTGGTCTCTGGCAGCCGACCGTTGTCCAAAGGCCCTGGGAAAGATGACGGGATTCATGTCTATACTCCAGTCATCGTGAAGTATCGTGATGGCAGGACAGACGCTTCTGTGGAACTGGAATCGCTTTTAAGATAAGAGCATGCCGCAGAAATTCTATAAATATCATGGTGCCGGGAACGATTTCCTCTTGGCTGACAACCGTGACCGCCATTTGTCGCTGTCATCGGAAAAGATCCGACATCTGTGCGATCGCCACACCGGTTTCGGGGCGGATGGGGTCATGCTGCTCGAGGACAGCGCCGACACGGCTTTCCGGATGGTGTTTTACAATCCGGACGGCAGCGGGGGCATGATGTGCGGCAACGGTGGCCGCTGCATCGTCGCCTTTGCAGCCGACCTTGGACTTGTCAAGCCTGGTGAACCGATAACGTTTGACGCTCCCGACGGCCGTCATCAGGCTGAAATCCTTCCGGTCACGGAACGACTGTCTCCATCCGCTGAATTGTTGTCTTCGGTCGCTGAGCCTGTCGAAGCGACCGAAGGCGAGCCCTTCTCTCAGTCGCCTCAACATAATCTATGGTCAGAAAGAACAGTCCGCCTGAAAATGCGGGATGTGTCCGGAATCCGGACTTTCCCGGATGAGCGTGCCTGTTTTCTGGACACCGGAACCCGACACCTCGTCAAATTTGTCAACGGTCTGAAGGATTATCCTGTTATGCTTGAAGGCCGGACTCTTCGTCATGATCCTCGTTTCGCTCCCGCCGGCGTCAACGTGAATTTCGTAGAACCGGTTCCGGAAGGTGATGATGTTGTCTTGCATATTCGTACATTCGAGAAAGGCGTTGAGGACGAGACACTGGCCTGCGGCACGGGCATTGTAGCCTCCGCGATAGTGGCATATTCACAAGGCATAGCCGGAAGAGTGGATGCTCATGGGCGCGTCACCTGCCTCGTGAAAGCCGCCATAGCCACTCTTGCCGTTGATTTTGTACCGCGCTGTGAGGATGAAACTCTTCAAATCCGCGACATTTGGCTGACAGGTCCGTCTGATTTTGTTGGTACTGTTGAAATTATGTTGTAAATTTGACAGATTAAACGTTAAAGTTATTTTTTTATGAAAAACTCGATCAAACTCTTCATTCTGGCGGCTATTACCACGGTCGCCGTTTCCTGCGAGAACAAACCTTCTACAGTCAGTTACACTTTGGGCGGTAGGTTCGACTACATCCTGAATAATCCGGAGAGTTTTCCGGTGATAGACAGCATATACTATGCGAGGTACGTGATGATGGACAATTATTCGGCTTTGTGCACGTCCAGTGACGAAGAGAATGTCAACAGTGGTTTCGAAGGCGGTTGGAAAATCTCCATGAAGAAAGGCGGATTACAGGATGATTCCGACCTCCAGCTGATCACTTCCGCCGGCAGGAACGCCGGTCTCACGGATGCCAATGGTTCGGTAAATAACAAGACCTACGCTGTTTGGTCCCCGTCAATGTTGGAGTATGATATCTTGTTTAATTACAAGAACTTTTTCACCAAAACCTCGGTTATGGTTCAAGGACTATACATAAACAACACAAAGTTTGTTGAAAAACTTGCAGAGGACGGGAATATCACCGATGGGGATTTCCTGAAAGTCACAGCCAAATTCTTCAAGAATGACATCCCTGTTGCCAAAGAGGATTTTTATCTGGTTGACTACACCGGGGCTGAAAAGAAAATCGTGAAAGACTGGACAGCTTGGGAAATGAAGGATGCGTCCAGAGTGGAATCCGATGCTATAAAATTTGAGGTGACGTCCAATTTTGGGACGTTGCCGTCGGCCTTCTGCATGGACCTTCTTGTCGCATCTGTGTCAATCGAATATTAATCAACTATTTATGACGCGCGGGATAAGAAACGCCCGTGTGCCTTTTTATTATGAAACAGAATCAGGACTATAAAAACGAGGCTCTTGCGGCCTTGAAAGGCAGATGGGCTCCGGCTGTGCTTGCGGTTCTGGCATTTGTGGCCGTGATGGTTGTGTTCATGGCTCCTTATGAGATAAAGGCCGTGCATCTGTCGAACGATCCGACGAACCTTCAGCTCGCGGCTGACATGATGAAATGGTATCCAGTGTTCATTCTGGGTTTGATTTTCGTCTCATTTCCTCTTCAGGTCGGGCTCGTCAACGCTTTCAAGTCCCTCCTGAACGACGGTGACGACAGGGTCACGTCAAACGAGTTCAAGTTTGGGTTCGGAAATTATTGGCATCATGTCTGGGGCGTGTTCCTGAACAGGTTTTTTGTAACTCTGTGGTCTCTTCTGCTTTTTGTACCAGGTGTCATAAAGAGTCTGTCGTATGCCATGACAAACTATATCCTCGTGGACAGGCCTGAACTTTCGGCCAATGAGGCTATCAACCTCAGCAAGGACATGATGTATGGTCACAAGTTCGATCTTTTCTACCTGTATCTCAGTTTTGCTGGATGGTTCATCCTTTGCCTCTTTTTCACTTTGGGGATAGGTTTCCTGTGGTTTCTGCCATATGCACAGACCGCACAGGCCGCATTCTATGCTGATGTGAAGGCTGACTATGAAAGGCGTTCCTCAGGAATTTCCGCTCCTGCCGCGCCAGCCGCCGCTCCGGTCACTCCAATCCAGCCTGTTTCAGAGGGCAGGGGCGAGGACTATATGCCTAAAGCCTAGCGGCCGATCAGCCCTTCGGGCACGGTCATGGATATAGATTGGGAATCTTCATCAACGGACAGGATGAGGTCTTCGTGCAGAGGAATCATCACCTGTCCGTCTTTCGTTTCCACATAAAGGCAGGTGTTGCCGGGGATGTCCTCGTAGTCGGTGATCTCGCCGACTTTCTCATTGTCGGAGTCAAGCAGCGTCCAGCCGATCAGGTCCTCAACCGTCAGGCCGTCGTCTGTGTTTTCATATTCATTGATTCCGTCAGGCTTTGCGAAGATGTCTTTTCCGACCAGTTCCTCGGCGTCTTCGAGATTCTTTACGCCTGTCAGGCGGGCAAGGGCTCTGCTTGTGCCCTTTCTTGAGAATGATTCAATAAAAAACGGAACCGGCAGTCCATCGAAAGTGATGAACACCGGTTCCTTTTGATTCAGGTCCTCGGGACTTATCTCGCGGAATCCAATGAGGACTTCGCCTTCGGTACCGTTGGACTTCAGTACCCGGGCAACGCGCAGTAAATCTGATTTTGCCCTGGACATCGGATTAAGCCTCAGCCGGAGCGTCCGGAGCGGCCTCAGCAGCAGCTTCCTCGGCTGCCTTTGCGGCAGCTGCCTCTTCAGCGGCTTTGCGCTGAGCCTCAGCGAGTTCCTCGGCTTTCTTTGCGAGAGCCTCAGCCCTTTCCGCGTTAACCTTCTTCTCGGCCTCAAGAGCGACCTTTGCCTTGTCGGCGGCATCCTTTACGAGACCTGCCTTCTTGGCGGCGATCTTCGCGTCTCTCTCAGCTTTCCAAGCGTTCCATTTAGCATCGGCCTGCTCCTGTGTGAGAGCGCCCTTTGCGATACCGCCATCAAGATGCTTCCTCAGGAGAACGCCCTCGTAAGAGAGTATCCTGCGGGCCACAAGTGTAGGCTGGGCGCCGACATTGAGCCATTTGAGAGCCTTCTCGCCATCAAGGATGATGGTGGCAGGGTTGGTGTTAGGGTTGTAAGAGCCGAGCTGCTCGATGAAACGACCGTCGCGAGGCGCGCGTGAGTCGGCCACAACAATGTGGAAGAATGCGAAATTCTTCTTACCGTGGCGCTGAAGTCTGATTTTAACAGCCATTGTGAATCTGTTTTTAAATTAATGATGTTGATGTTTTACCACTGCCTTCAACTCGTGAAAGCGTGCAAAGATACAAATAATTCTTCAAAAAAATTTGTTATTTCAGGAATATTCTCTATCTTTGCAATCCCAAACGATTGGGAGACATACTTGCGGTAGTGGTGAAATGGTATACACGCTACTTTGAGGGGGTAGTGGGCGCAAGCCCGTGTGAGTTCGACTCTCACCTACCGCACACAAGACAGCCCGACGGATTTCCCGCCGGGCTGTCTTGTTTTCCGATGAGATTAATGGATGATAAAATGAAGCCCAACGGTACTTTCCGCCGGGCTTCATTATAATTCTTTGAACGTAGGATTACTTGTAGTACTCCGCGAATTCAATGTCCTTGGTCGCTTTCTCGGCGAGAGCCTTGTCCTTCTTCGCTACAGAGTCAAGGTTGGCCTTGACCTGGTCGAAGTTGCCCTGGCGGGCGGCGATGATGGCTCTGAGGTAGTCAACCTTGGCGTCCTTGCAGTGAGCGGTCTTGGAAGCCTTGTCAAGCTGACCGGTAAGGATGTAGGCAAGAACAGTGTTGTGGCAGCAGCCCTTTACGTCCTTGAGGTCCTGAACGGCCTTGTCGTAGTCGCCTGTGAGGATGTCCACAACGCCGATATTGGCCTTGGCGGCATCGGTGCCGGCCTTCTTGAAGTTCTTGGCGGCTGTCTCGTAGTCACCCTTGCGCAGAGCCACGACACCAAGAGCGTTGGTGAGGTCGGCGTCCTTTGTCTGAACTTCGGCGAAAGCTTTCTCGGCCTTCTTCACGTCACCTGAGTTGAGGTAGGCTACTCCGAGGTTGAACCTGGCCTTGTCGCTGTCATACTTGGTGATAGCCTTGTTGTAGAGCTTTACCTTTCCGTCAAGATCCTTGCTGAGGGCGGCTGCATGCAGGAGGGCAGGCTCATCGAGGATGTCGATGTTGCTCTCCACAAGCTCGGCGAGCTCATCGGATGTGTAGTTCTTGAACTCGACGTTGGCTATGAACCTGGCGCGGCGGAGTTCTGGGAGAATACCGCTTTTAAGCTCGGTGTAAACGGAAGACATATTCTTGATCTCGCTCTCACGTACGGCAGGGTCGCTGTACATTGAAAGGACTCGGAGAATGAGGTCTTTGTCCTCGATGTCGGAATTCTGCACAAGCTCCTGGAAGCCTTCCCAGTCCTGACCGATGCTCTTTACCTCAGGGTCAGCGACATCCTTGCCCTTCATCACCTTGTTCCATGCTTTGTCGGCAGACTTGGAACGCTTCTCGGAAAGGGTGTTGTTGAGCTTCTCGCCACCGTCCGGTGAAGCGTAGGCCACAACCTCAGTTCCTACAAGGGTCTTTCTCTCGTTGGCTTTGATCTCATCAAGAGCGCTCTGGAAATCCTTGATGGACTGGCCTTTGAGCTGCTTTGACTGAAC
>ERZ808277.274-NODE-274-length-18429-cov-5.954283_pt1 | contig 18429 bp, 14 predicted proteins | sample MGYA00521240_ERZ808277 | MGnify/ENA primary metagenome ERZ808277 (study PRJEB31516, sample SAMN03275599) | gut metagenome | biome: mammalia-associated habitat; material: feces | host: Papio cynocephalus | place: Kenya | collected 2012-07-17 ... | reverse complement strand
TTTTCAGTATTGTGGTAAATTTGCGCATCGCTACTTTTGCGGACGGTTATCAAACTATTACCAAGATGAAAAAGTCAGTATTTATCACCGCACTGCTGATGTGCGTAGTCGATTATATTCAATCGCAAAGATAACATAAAAAGTGAAACGCAATTTATGAAACGGACTTGCTTTCCCCGGTCACTTCGACAAGCTCATTGACCGGGGAAGTGGCCGCTGAGCCTGTCGAAGCGATTGCAAAAGAGTGGCTACCTGAACACAGGCACATCCGACTTGATGAGAATGCCTCTCGGAGTGCCGTGCTCCAATGGAGTGAGCTCGATACTCTTTGAATATGCTCGTGTCTGCAAGGCGGCCTGTGGATAGGACTTTCCTGCGAGTTGAAGGGCGGCACGGAGCATCGTCTCGTTCTCGTCACCTAACTGGTAACCGTCAAACGGGTTGTCATCAACCTCTACATCAACAGGGATGCCATCCGGAATCGATTCATTGCGGCCGTAACGGTCAGCGAACTTGCTGATCATCACATACATTCCCCAATCCTTGATCAGAGAGTAATCGTACCTGCTGTTGTAGAAGTCTCCGGGAGCAAGCATGATACCGGCGCAGTACTTTCCATAGGTCTGCCGGCCGACAAGCACAACATCCATATATGGTTTCAGTCCGACAATCAAGCCCTCAGACGCCGAGGCCGTGCCACCGGTCACGATAGCGTATACCTTGCTGATTCCCAAATTAGCGTCGGAAACGTCAATCTTCAACTTCTGCGAACTGATTTCATGAACAGTCGAAAAATAAGTGTTGGTGTCCTCTCCCTGCTTCTTCCAAGCCTCTGCGAGAATTGAATTGTAAACTTCTGTCTGGAATATATCCCCGGCCAGAACGTTCGCCGACGGGACAATCATCGAAGCTAGCACATTCTCCGTGAAGGCGTAGCCTCCGCCATTGTACCTCAAGTCGATGATGAGTTCATCTATATTCATGGACTTGAAGTTTCTGAACACGTCCGGAAGCGCTTTGGATGATTTGAGGTCAAAACCGGTGTAGGCCAGATAGCCGACCTTCTTACCGTTGACATCAAACGTCTTGGCCACCAGAATCGGATCCTCGTACATATCCACAGCGATCAAACTCACATTTCTCACGTCGCCGCTGATGTGGTCACCTTCAAGACCGGTTATTCCAATATCAATGGAACGGGAGTTGAACGCGTCATAGATGTTATCCATAGTTATGGCCTTGCCGTCAAGGGAGATGATGACATCGCCGCGTTTGAGCCCGGCTTTCTGGGCCGGACCGCCGTTGCTTACATAACTCACGATAAGAAAATATTCCCCAGGCTTGTTACTTATCCTTCCAGCCTGAAGATCATAACCGTAAGTGAGCCCCAGCCCCTGAACGGAATTCTGGAACGACTTGAGGTCATCAGTCAGGACCGTCCACCGGTCCACCTCCTTGCCACCCTCTCGGTAGCGGATACTCTTCACCACTTCCATAGGCATTCTGCAAGTGTCCGGATCCAACCTGACAAGATTGTTCTCAATCTCCTCATTCCAAAGGTAATACGATCCCAGCACATCAATCGCATACTGATCCGCCTTCGCCACCTCCGGAGTTGGAGTATCGCCCTTCTTGTCCGCATTGGCCGTCCCCACACAGCCTGCAAGCGCAAGCGTCACAGCCGTCCAAAGCACAGCGACACCACACAGGTTATTCGTCTTCATATTCATAGTTTTTCAGAATAAACATTGATTTCCCGTCCGCAATGTGGATGAGATTTCGCAAATATATTCATTTTTCTTTCTCTTTCATTTCTTTGTTGTATCTTTGATTGAATTATTTGTCTTTGAGGCGATGGTCGGCATATTCGATTCTGGTTCTGGCGGGCTGTCCGTACTGCGGGAGATTCTTCGGCTTCTTCCGGAGGAAAGGTTTGTCTATTACGCAGACAACGCCAACTGCCCCTACGGGGAAAAGACACCTGAGTTCATCCGAAACCGCGGCAGGGAGATCACTGAATATCTCCTCTCGCGGGGCGCGCAAATCATAGTGGTGGCGTGCAACACGGCCACGGCCGCAGCGATCACAACCCTCAGAAATGAATATCCAGTTCGCTTCATCGGGATGGAACCTGCTGTGAAACCGGCAGCGCTCAGCTCGAAGACCGGGGTCATCGGAGTGCTGGCGACAGCGGGAACTTTGAAAGGATCCAAATACTTGACAACCAAGGGTATCTACGAGGATGACGTGAAGATTGTCGAGCATGTTGGACAAGGATTCGTGGAACTCGTGGAGAATGGGATTCTGGACGGGCCGCTGGCGGAAGAGACTGTGCGGAAGAGCCTCCAGCCTCTCCTTGACGCAGGTGCGGACAGGATTGTGCTGGGATGCACGCACTATCCGTTCCTTCGCGCTGTCATCCAAAGAATAGCCGGGCCGGATGTCCAGATCATCGACCCTGCGCCGGCGGTGGCCAAGCATCTGGTGGAGGTGATGAAAGAGGAAGGGCTGCTCACCCCAGTGGCTTCGACAAGCTCAGCCACCGAATATTCGCAATGCCCTCCAGCCTCGGTCGCTGAGCCTGTCGAAGCGACTGAAGTGACAGTCCAACCAAACATAGACCTGATCACCTCTGGTGACGACACCTCCGCCAAACACATCCTTAGCATCATTCTTGAAGAGAGCAAGGTCCACCAAAGCGGACAATAGTCCTCCGGCAGATCAAACAGACAGCAATAATGGCTCCGGCCAAAACACATAAAGAAATGGAATCAAACAACGTAATCGAGGTCAAAGACTTCGCCTACTGCTCCGACAAGTACCAGTACACGATGGGCAAATCCTTCTACGAGACCGGCAGAAAGGATGTCATCGCAGTCTTCAATATGTTCTACAGAAAAGCCCCGGAGAACAACAACTGGGCCGTCGTGAGCGGCATAGAGGAAGCCATAGAATGCATCCGGAACCTTGGCAAGGCCGAGCCGGAATTCTACGAGAAATTTCTTCCAGGCGATGAATATTCCGAATTCCGCAAGTATCTCTCCACATTGAGGTTCACCGGCAACGTCTATGCGATGCGCGAGGGCGAAATAGCGTTCCCGAACCAGCCGATCATCACTGTGGAGGCCCCTCTCATCGAGGCACAGATCCTTGAGACTCCCCTGCTCTGCATAATGAACCACCAGATGGCGGTCGCGACAAAGGCCTCAAGGGTCTGCCGCGCCACCAACCGTCCTGTCAGCGAGTTCGGATCACGCCGCGCTCACGGTCCTTGGGCGGCCACCTACGGAGCGAAGGCAGCGATCATAGCAGGCTGCGCCAGCACGTCCAACATCCTGACCGGAGTGCTGAACGGAGTCCCTTCCACCGGAACGATGGCCCACAGCTTCGTCACATCCTACGGCAGCACCGTCGAAGGCGAGCACAGAGCCTTCGTTGACTACATAGGCACCCACCGTGGCGAGAACCTCATCCTCCTCATCGACACGTACGACACCCTCAAGTGCGGAATACTCAACGCCATCCGTTCCTTCAAGGAGTGCGGCATCGACAATGAATATCCCAACGGCTACGGTGTGCGTCTCGACAGCGGCGACCTTGCCTACCTCTCCGTCAAAGTCCGCCGGATCCTTGACAACCACGGACTTACAGGCTGCAAAATCTTCGCGACCAACTCTCTTGATGAATATCTCATCTCGGACCTTGAGCGTCAGGGTGCCTGCATAGACTCCTACGGAGTCGGCGACGCCATCGCCACCAGCAAGGCAGCCCCTTGCTTCGGCAACGTCTACAAACTCGTCCAGATCGACGGACGTCCGGTCCTGAAACGCTCCGAGGACAGGATTAAACTGATCAACCCTGGTTTCCAGATCACCTACAGAATCACGAAGAAAGACCCTGATCTCGGTGACATCTACAAGGCCGACGTGACCTGCCTGCGCGGAGACACTCTCTCCCAAAGGATCGAGGCCGGCGAGACCTTCACGATCTACGACGAGCAGGACCGCTACAAGTACAAGATCTTCCAGTCCGGTGAATATTCCTGGAGACCTCTCCAGCATCAGGTCATCAAGGATGGCGAACGGTGCGCCGAAAGCCACACTCTCCAAGAGAAGAAAGCCTTCTACAACAACACCTTATCGCATTTCAGCCCGTCCGAGCGACGCCTCATCAACCCACACTACTACAAAGTTGACATCTCCGACGACCTCCTGAACACCAAACTCGAGATCCTCGACACCCTCAACAAAGAAATCGAAGCGTTCAGCATTGACTAAGGCCTATACGGCGATCACGTCGTGAAGTTTTCGGACGTAGTTGACGAAAGCCGGAGTCTCGACATTGAAGAACGATTGGAGATCCCAGTCCGAGAAAGGCTCTTCCTTGTAAAGTGTGGCCGGGAGGATGTCGCCATTGGAGCAGACATAGTCCAGAACGCACTTGACATATTCTTCCTGCTCCGAATTGAGCGGACTGTCATTGAGGTACTTGGAGTAGAGTCCCAAAGCTTTTTCACGGTCCACCCCGACAATGGAACGCACAAACGCCGCCACACTATCTCCACAGACAAGACCGCCACGCCTGACATAGTTCTGGTATTCCTCCTTGGTCCCCAACTCTTTCCAACAGATTTGCTCCAATGACAGGATGTCTTCCTGAGTCAATTGCTGCATATTTCGGATTTTTTCCAGAACCGGATGAGTTCTGTGCCCGGAAATGAAATCAATGACCCGTTCTTTATATGTGAGCGATGGGAGCGTGTGCTTCGGAGCATCCTTGTACTCGATGATATCGGGAATATTGATGGTGAACGTGCGCTTCCTGTCGTCTTTTATGAACTGGACCAGATCACGCATTTCAACGCGAACCTTCTCCAGTCTCTCCAACGTCACGTCCTTCCAGAAATCCGGTCTGGCCACTTCATTGATGATTTCAATCTTGCGACTCACCTGCTGTACGGAGACTTTACCTTGAAGAGATTTGGCGATCCCGATAACGTGCTCAATGCTCTTATTCGCCTTTTGATCAGGCAGAATCCGCGCAAGCTGAATGTTAAGGATAAGGACATCAAACCGTAGAGCGGAATTGTCCGTCACACTGCGGATGACTATCGGAGCGATCTGGTCCTTCAGATCCAAAGCGTCAATCTCTGAAAGACAGACCCAAGCGGCATCCTTGCGGAACTTGTCCACAGTTTCCCAATGACTGCGTACCGTGATGTTCTGGTCATTCAGCGCAAGAACCTGACCGTGAAGCGTTTTCTTTATGTCATCGTGAAGGATGCGGACAAAGGGATCCTGCTGGAACTGAGCGTTTTGAAGCGCCACAGCCAAATCCACACGAAGATCGAAAAGACGTTCTGTGACCGAAATCATAGGAGTCTGGGGTTCTCCATCCGGAGTAAGATCGAAAAAGTCGAAGTTGCCGCACCAATCGTAGATGTTGAAAAATTGCTTGTCCAGACCCTCACCGTGCACATCCGGGGATTTGCGGGTGCCTCTGCCGATCATCTGCCAGAACTTGATCTTGGACTTGACCTGCTTGAAGAACACCAGATTCAGGAGATCAGGCACATCTATGCCGGTGTCCATCATATCCACGGAAACCACAATCTGCGGCATTTTTCCTCGTACAGAAAAACTGTCAATAAGATCCTGCGCCTTGGAGACCTGATTGTCAATCAGGACACAGAAATCGCTGCCATATTCAGGGTATTGGTTCTGAAAGCGTTCGACAATCCTGACAGCATGCTCGTGGCTGCCGGCAAAGATGATGGTCTTGCCTATCGTGTCACCGCCATTGACAGTAAGCCCCGTTGTCATCAAGTCTTCAAGAACCCGGTCAATGGTGTCCTGATTGTAAATATAATTGGTGATTTCTGAACCACGAATGTCCCGTGGAGTGGGCTCGGAACCATCCTCCGAACGCGCAGCCTCATATTTCCAGATGTCCTCCAACTGTTCCTTCTCGTCAGGTTTGAGATCCTTGTATTTAATGCCCTCCTTCAGCCGTTTGGTGGTGCGGTTCAGCACCACGAAGTTCACCAGATACTTGTCACTCACGGCTTCAGACAGCTCATACGCGAAGTTGGGCTCACCGTCCAGACCGAAAAGATCGTAGGTGCTGCGGTCCACATCCTCGCGCGGAGTCGCAGTGAGACCGACCATCAAGGCATCGAAGTAATCCAAAATGGCGGTGTATTTGCCGAACACGCTGCGGTGCGCCTCGTCTATGATGATGAGATCGAAACGACCGACAGAGAAGTCTTTCTTGTCAGCGTCAATGTACCCGATCATTGTCTGGTAGGTGCTGAAAGTGATGCGGGCATCCATATCCGGCTTGCCTTCCTTGCCTCTGTTCTTCGGGTCATTGAGAATGCTCGTAGTCTGGTCCGGCAGCAACTTGGCAAAATTCTTCTGAGCCTGTGCGACAAGCGCGGTGCGGTCAGCCAGAAAAAGGATATTCTTAGCCCATTTGTTTCGGATGAGCACATCGCACAGAGAGATGGCGACGCGCGTCTTTCCGGAACCGGTGGCCATCACCAACAGGCCACGGCGATGCATCTTGTTGAAATGCTCGCAGATGCTGTGGATGGCGCGTTTCTGATACTCCCGGTCAGTGATATATTCATTGACATTCTGGTCGGTGATATTGGAACGTCCGCGACTGCGAAGAATCACCGACAGATCCTCCTTGCTGTGAAAGCCCAGAATCCTGCGGGGCGGATAGCCGAGACCATCGATCACAAAGGTCTGAAAACCATTGGAATAGTAGATGACAGGACGTGTTCCATACTGACGTTCCAAGCAGTCTGCATAGAGTTCCGCCTGATGCTTTCCGGCAATCGGATCTTTACTGGTGCGCTTGGCTTCAATCACCGCCAACGGCTTGCCGCTGTCATCATAAAGGACATAGTCCGCGAATCCGACATCCTGCCCCGGCATCCCGTGAACCTCGATCTCTGTGCCGGCCTTGCCTGGAAGAGGGACATTCTTCTTGCCTGCAAGTTCCCACCCGGCATCGCGCAGCATCAAATCAATGAAGAGTCTGCGCGTCTCAAACTCGGAGTAGTCAGTGACAACCGGAGCGGGCGCCTTGCTCTGGGCGGCTTCCGCCGGGACGCTTTTGACGAATGAATATGACGGTGAAGGCACAGTATCACACGAGGCGACTCTTACGGCATTCTTCGGAATATTGTTCTTGTCGAATGGGGCGAGGGACGAGATGACACGCAGTTTCAGCAGCGTGCCTCCGACGAGATTATAGAGATTGAGTAGGCAGAAAAAGGCCTCGCCACTCTTAACGCCACCAGAGTGGGCAGCCACATTGCCGACTTTACGAATATAATGGGCCGCGGCCATCAGACGGTCATCTTCCAGAAACTCAACGAAAGGAGCACCGGTCATCAGTTCGTAGAGAGACTCACGCTCCTCGATGGCAGCCTTTTTGAGAGTGTATATCGCTTTGACCAACCATTCGAGACCACGGCGACAGTTCAGCGCACAGGCATCGTGGTCTGATTCCATCGAGACCTCCGCTCCGTCACAGAAAACGTAGAGGTCGTGAAGCGGCTCTATTTCACGCAGATAATCGAAATTGGTCATAGGCATCATTCGTTAAAGTATTTGTCCATACGGCTGGCGAGCAAGTCTTGAGCGACAAGCATTGAGTTTTTAATAATCCTCTTTTGTCTTTCGATGGTTGAGATTCTCTCAGAAAAAGATTCTTGTAGTGTGTATTGAGGAAGAATCACATCAAAATCACGGAAATCAGACATCGAGACTCGTGGCATTTTAGCCCCTGCAACTCGCGTATTGATATATTCGACAAAAAACTTGCTTCTGAGCAGATATGCCAGAAAAACACGATTCAATTTCTCCTTGTCAGGAAGAAGCGGCACTAACTCGCTTGTGCAATACCCTGGTTCATCTGGAATGACTACTTTATTGAGATACGGACGAAGCTTGGAATAAAGGATATTTTCCTCATTGAACGTCGTTGTAGAGTTTCCGATTTCTGATGGAGGCAGCAGCACTTTTTCAAGAATCTGCCCTGTTTGTGATTCCACCATATCCAAATTAAGTAGCCATTGTTTGCCATTATGCAAAGGAATATTACCAGAATAATTTTTCTGTGGTGCTACAATCTTCATTTTTGCAGAATCCCAGCCTTTTTCGTTTGAAACGGGGTCTCCAAACATCTCGCAGAAAATGGATTGCGCCAATTCATCAAGTGTACGGAGCTGGGCGTTCTTCAGTTCTATGACACGGGAAAGCAGATCCAGTTCAACAACGATGCGCTGCTGCTCGGCAAGGGATAGTACCGGAACGTATTTTTCTTTCAAGACTTTATAATGTCTTGAATAGCCCAGACTTTGAATAGGCTGGCTTTTTAGGTAATAGTACAGATACTTGGTGTCAATATCCTCAACTGGGGCAAGAATTTTTACACCATCAGCACCAATGACGAAGTCAAAATCCACATATTTTATATGCCTAGAGTGATCGCCAAAAATAACGACTGGACCATCAATATGAAATACATCTTCGGGATTATCCCAATAACCACTGATAAAGGCTTCTTCTTGCGAAACAATAGGGAAACGACCTGACGGCTTGAAGTCCTGGCTCGCTATCTTGTTTGTGTATTTCACCTTTCTGATACAATTCTCGAAAGGTCGTATTTCACAATCTCTCATCCTCATAGCCTACAGATACTTTTCGCGGAACTCCTTGAGCGCCAAGGTTATCTCTTTCTCGTAATCATCCAGTTTGTCCAAAAGTTTGTCGCTGGACTCGTACCGCACTTTCTCAACCTTAATCTCTCGATACTTGTTGAGCGACAGGTTATAGCCGTTGCGGCGGATTTCCTCCACGGGCACTAGAAAACTCTGATCCTGACGGGTGCGGCTAGCCTCCGCGGACATATTCCTGTAGCGGGAAATCACATCCGGAATGTCATTCTCATCCACAGGATTGCGCTTCTGGTCCAACGAGAAGCCGTCAGCCTTCATGTCATAGAACCACACCTTGTCCGTGCCGCCGGCATTGGTCTTCGAGAAAATCAGGATTGCTGTGGAAACACCGGAATATGGCAGGAACACTCCGGAAGGCATCGAGATGACAGCCTTAAGGTGCTGGTTGTCCACGAGTTCCTTGCGGATGGCCTGATGAGCCGCCGAGGCTCCGAAAAGAACCCCGTCCGGAACAATGCTGGCGCAACCGCCGCCGATCTTGAGCATACGGACGAACAGGGACAGGAACAAAAGCTCGGTTTTCTTGGTGTTTGCCACCGCCAGCAAGGATTTTGAGATATTCGCACCATCAATGCATCCCGCGAACGGTGGGTTGGCGAGTATAAGATCGTAGCAGTCAGCGTCTTCGTTCTCAGGTGAGAGGCTGTCCTGCCATTTGACGTCCGGAGCATCCACTCCGTGCAGCATCAGGTTCATCGCTCCGATGCGGAGCATCGTCGTGTCAGTGTCGAAGCCGTGGAACATACGGGTCTTGTAGTGCTCCATATTCGCTTTCTTCATCAGTTCGGTCCTATGATGCTCCTGAACGTACTTCGCGGCCTCAACAATGAATCCTGCGGATCCCATAGCCGGGTCGCAGATCTCCCAATCCACTCTTGGCTCCATCAGTTCCACCATCATTCTGATGATGTGACGCGGGGTGCGGAACTGGCCGTTGTTGCCGGACGCGGCCATCTTGCCAAGAATATATTCATAGACATCCCCCATCGTGTCCCGGTCGGTCATATCAAGGTTCTGGATGCCGTCCACAATGCGGACAAGGGTGCGGGGATTCTGAATCATAAACACCGCCGACTGCATAAAGCGGCTGTAGGCGGACTGCTTGCCTTCATTCAGATTCTTGATGAACACGAAAACATCGTTGCGGACAAGCGCGAACATCCGGGACGGCTCCTCGTGACGGAAATTCTTCCAGCGCAGCTCGTTGTACGGAACATCCCGGTCTGTCTCAGGATTATGCCACACAGCATCCTTCTTGAACACAAGATCGTCAGGTTCAATGCCCAATGCCAGAGCATTCACCTCCTTCTTGTCCTGCGCGTCATCCAGCATCTTCATAAAGAAGAGATACGTCATCTGCTCCAGAATGGTCATCGAGTTGGTGATGCCTCCGGTCCAGAATGTGTCCCAGATCTGGTCTATCCTGTTTTTGATCTCGCCTGTAATCATAATTGTCTTTGGTTTCCGTCCGCAAAGTTAGCATTTATGAATCAGATTTTTCTTTTCCTCATTAAATGCTTTAATCTCATCAGACAGCACCTTTTGCAATTCTTCTTTCGGGACTATCAGCTGATAGTCGGCCACTCCGATAGGTTTACCCATATCTTCAAGGGCAAGTTCCACTTCCACACGGTCTTTCTCCGCACAAAGGATGACACCAATGGAACGGTTTTCGTCTTGACCACGCTCAAGGCGGTCAAGCAAAGACAGATAGTAGTTCATCTTTCCTGCATACTCTGGCTTGAAAGCGCCTATCTTCAAGTCAACAGCGACCAAGCAACGCAGTCCACGATGGAAAAACAGCATATCAACCTTGCTTTCCTTGCCATTATATTCCAAGACGTGCTGGTTACCGATGAATGTAAAACCTTTGCCGAGTTCCATAAGGAAACGTGTTATTGCTTTGACAAGACGTTCTTCGAGTTCAAGTTCCAGAATAGGACTTGTAACTCCCAAGAATCCGAGGTTATAACTGCTGCTGAACACCTCATTGGCATATTTTGCTTGTTCGACAGGGAGCGTGCGGTCGAAATTGTTATCAATCCGTGCCAATGCTTGCATATCATACATATTCAGTTTAATAGCATTGAGCAACAGGTCACGATTCCATCCTTTCTTTGCCGTTTCCACGGCATAGTAGAGTGTGGCATCATCATCCAACCCTTTGCTCATAAGTAGTAGATTGTGCGACCATGGCAAAAGTGCTACGGCCCGTAGCACTTTCTCATCGTGCCCTACATAACGTTGGTAGAATTTCTTCATATTCCAAAGTTGGCGTGGCGATACTCCCATCTTCGGGTAACGTTCTTTCAAGTCATCAGACAACCGCTTTACCACACTGTCACCATACCCGCTCTCAATCTTGCGCTCGTGAAGCATTTGACCAATCTCCCAATAAGCCGTAGAAACATATCCGTTGATATGTTTGGCTATTTCTGTCCGTGCGTGTTCAATAACCGCAACAGCGTGTCGCAGTATTTCAGGATAGTCGTTACACTCAACTATAGGTTGTTTGTCTTTCTTGTCTGTTTTCATTTTTTCAGTCTACGCTTTTTTCCTTGAGGACATCGGAAAATAATGTCTCTTTCATAACACGATTCCCTCCCTGACGATATTGGAATAGAACGGGGTCTTAACCGGTCTTGACTCCCATGATTTTCGCGACATAATAATAGGGTTGATTGACACTCCTGTCTTGATTTCCAACTGATACAGCGGCCAACGGACAATGTTCTCATCTTCATAAGTTAGATGATCCTTGCCCAGCAAAACCAAAACATCGATGTCACTATCTTCCCTAGCATCCCCTCTGGCCTCAGATCCAAACAAAATGGCCATCGCCGTAGGAGCTGCCTCATTGATCACAGACTTTATCTGCTTGACTATCTCCGGTCTTCTCATAAGACAACTATTCTTCTTATATTCACGAATATAACCATTATTTTTGAAAACACATAAAATCACTAATGATTCTAGGATTGTACGACCTTTGCAAAAGTCCAACGGACCGTAGCACTTTTGGGAGACAAAAAGTGAGGAAAACGCTTCCCAAGAGTGCATCTTACACCCTTGGGAAGCAATAGAGGCCGGAAATGCTACCGAAGGGATCAGGCGCAAGCCTAAAACTCTTAATTCCCAAAAACTAAACGGTGATCACGTCGTGAAGTTTGCGGACGTAACTGACAAAGGCTCTTCCTTGTAAAGTGTGGCCGGAAGGATGTCGCCATTGGAGCATACATAATCCAGGACACACTTAACATATTCTTCCTGCTCAAGATTGCTGATTTTATGAAACTTCTGTACAATAGCTCACGAAAAATCACTATTTTTGTTGCTATGGGAAGCCCTCGACAACCACATGATGGGAACCCTCTTTGAGGAACTTCTTCGAAAATTCAACGGGGAAAATAACGTCACAGAGGCCGGAGAGCACTTCACACCAAGAGACTATGTGAAGCTGTTGGCGGACCTCGCCATACTCCCAGCCGCTGACCAGATCGAAGACAACACCTACAGCATCTACGATGGAGCCTGTGGTACCGGTGGCATCCTGACCATCAGCAAATTGGAAATGAAACGAATGGCAAAAGAACAGACATATCTTAACTTCGACCAGTACATCAGGCAGGGAGAACCCGCCCAAAAGGACAAGGCTGAGGCTTGGCGCGTTGCTATCGGACTACAGGCTGTAGATGGGCTGAAAACATCCGAGTACCTTCAACAAACGGCTCGCAGGAACATCGAAGGCGACATCACGATAGACGAAGCCCGTGAACTCCTGAGGCAATACTATACCACCAAGACCGCACGAGATTCAGGCGATGCAGACAAAGAAGAAGCGGACAAGGTTTCCGTCAACATCACGAAAATCCTGTCCGCAGGGACATTTGATTTCAGTGCGAACGGTATCATATCTTTGCACCGGAGGATTTTTGACGGTGTATTCAAACACGCTGGACAGATTCGCGACTATGACATCTCAAAGAAAGAATGGGTACTTGAAGGAGTTTCTGTCAGCTACATGAATTGGGAGGATCTGCGCCGAGCCTTGGAATATGACATCGAACAGGAACGCGCATTCAGCTACAAAGGAATCTCCAGAGATGAAATGATTCCCCATCTTACAAACTTTGTTTCCGGAATATGGCAAATCCACCCCTTTTGCGAAGGAAACACACGCACTACCGCTGTATTCACAATACAATACCTCCGCTCAGTTGGGTTCGACATCAATAACGACCTTTTTGCGAACCACTCATGGTATTTCCGCAATGCGCTGGTGCGGGCCAACTATAAGAATCTCGTAAAAGGTATCGACTATTCACCTGTCTATCTTGAGCGTTTCTTCCGCAATCTGCTTCTTGGCGAGCATTGGGATCTCAGAAACCGCTACCTTCATATCCAACCCACCCCAGAGTGGAGCGTACAGCCGGAATTATCCTCCGGCACAGGACAAGCGCAGGACAAGCGCAGGACAAGTTCGGGACAAGTCCAGGACAAGTTCCACACGGACAATCCGAACATTGAGGCACTTGTCCGCGCTGTAGGAAACAATGAATTGTCTGTGAAAGAAATGATGGAGCACATCGGGCTGAAAGGACGCGACAATTTCCTGAAAGTCCATCTCTCACCATCGATAAATGATGGTTTCATACGCCCATTATATCCGGATTCACCGAGACATCCGCGCCAGAAATACCTTCTGACAACCAAAGGAATGCTGCTGTTTCAAGTTCTTATTAAGAAGGAGGACAATGTGTTATGAAGAGATATGAGAAGTATAATCCAACTGGCATCCAATGGCTCCCGGAAATTCCGGAGCATTGGGAAAGCAGTAAGATTAAAATCCATTTCCGTTTAAGAACGACAAAGTCTCCGACAAGGATTATCCCGCACTATCTGTTTCCAAGAGTGCAGGGTGCACCCTTGGGAAGCAAAAGAGGCCGAAAATGCTACCGGAGGGATTAGGTGCTAGCCTTCAGCAGACGCAGTGACAGGAGGTTATTCCTTGGTGTCATCGATGGAGTCACGGACGGTGCGGAGGTACTGGCGGCAGGACTCTATGAGTTCTTTGGAACGCTTCACGAGGGCACCGATGTCATCCAGGCTGGTGGCAGGGTCCTCTACCTTTGCAGCGATCTCGTCCAGTTCAGCGACCGCTTTGGTGTAATCGAATTTCTTCTCTGACATATTCGTTGTTTTTTATTGATTGCTTATATTATTGATTCTATGTTGAACTGTCTCTTCGGTTCTTCGGCCCTTCGGCAGGCTCAGGGGCCGATGAATCAGGGACCGAAGCATTGTCGCTTGCTAACTGATCTCACTGATTGCCGGGAGGGATTCGTCCTCGTTTCCTGGGACATTGCTCTTCAGATCAACCTCGACGACACCGCACTTGACGGTTCCGTCAGCGAACATCATCCGCACACGGTCTCCGACACGGGTCTTGGTGGCGGAATCCATTTTCACACCGTCCCTGTCCAAAGCCAGAACAAAACCCTTTCGGAGAATGTTGCGGGGATCGTTGGCAGCGATCTTCGTCTCGACCATCATGAGGTGCGACAACGCTCCGGAAAGCACGACACCAACACAGCCCCGAAGCCTTTGCTCAATCTTATCCAAAGAGGAAGCGGCTTTGTAGAGACTTCTGTCCGCCCCGTGCAAAACCCTGTCGGACAATCTGTCCAGACGATGTTCCTGACCGGAGATCCTGTTCTCCACAGCATTCGTCAGAGCAGTGCCAAGGATCTCCACCTTGTGCATAGCGTCCGACACACGGGCATCAGCCTGACGTCGGACTCTAGCCTCCAACAAGTCAACCTTTGACAACATTGCTGCCAAACGGTTGCCGAACGACATCATAAGCCGGGACTCCAGAGTGCCCAGACGCTGATCCTCAGCGATGTAGCAGTCCAGGAACAGGTCAGCCAACGCTGTCGGGGTCTTGACAAAAGTGTTCGCGACCATATCAGCCACGTGATGATCCTTGTCATGGCCTATCGCCGTAAAGACGGGGACCGGACAGCGGGCGATGGTCACGGCCAGGTCGTAGTCATCGAAGCAGCCCAGATCCAAGTCCGAGCCACCGCCGCGCATGATCAGCACAGCGTCATAATGGACAGGCGAGGTCAGAATCTCCCCGAACGCCGCCATTATGGAGGCAGGAGCGCCATCGCCCTGCATCAAAGCCTCGAACAGCCTCACGTTGAACACGAAGCCATATTCATTGTCCATCAGATGGTGTCGGAAGTCCCCGAAGCCGGCTGCTCCCGGAGCGGAAATCACCGCCAATGAATATGGCAGCGCGGGGAGTCGCAGACGCTTCTGCAAGTCCAACAGTCCTTCCCTGCCCAACCGCTCGATAGTCTCCTGCCTGCGGCGTTCGTTCGCCCCGAGTGAGAATTCCGGATCGATGTCGTCTATATTCAAGGAAAATCCGTACACGGGATGGTAGCTGACCTGCACGCAGGCTAAGATATCCATCCCGGCCTCCAGTGACGAGCCGGTCACGCTTCTGAACCGTTGGTCGATGAGATTCCAGCGGAACGCCCAGATTGTGGCGCGGGTCTTCGCAACGACTCCCCCACCCTCACTCTGAGAGAGTTCCAGATAGCAATGGCCGTTCTGCTTGCGGCTGAGGCTGCTGATTTCGGCCTTGACCCAAAGCCGCTGAGGGAAAGTGCCCTCCACAACGGATTTCAGACGAGCCTGAAGAGTGAACAGGTCTATGTACTTCTTTTCCATATTAACAGTCCTTTCTCTTACAAATTTAACAAAAATCCACTATCTTTGTAAAAGAATCGCTTAGGCAGAAAGAAAGATGACCATTACTGAAGCAAAATTCGCAGGCAGCTGCACCAGAGCCAGCCAAAAGCCCTCCCGCAGACTGCCGGAGTTCGCGTTCATCGGACGCTCCAATGTCGGCAAGTCATCGCTGATCAACATGTTGTGCGGCAACCGCAAGCTTGCGAAGACATCATCCACTCCCGGAAAGACCCAACTGATCAACCACTTCATCATCAATGACAGCTGGTACCTTGTCGATCTTCCGGGCTACGGCTTCGCCAAGATCTCACAGAAAGGACGCGAGGAACTCAGGAAGATGATCAACGACTACATCGAAAAATCGGAGGAGATGGTCGTGCTCTTTGTCCTGATCGACTCGCGGCACGACATCACGAAGATTGACAGGGAGTTTCTGTCCGGGCTTGGGGAGAACGGCATCCCGTTCGCGATCATATTCACAAAAGGCGACAAGCTCGGGCCGAATGCCTTGAAGGCGCAGATCGAGCGGGACAAGGAGATCCTGTCTGAAGATTGGGAGGAGATGCCGCCGATGTTCGCCTCCAGCGCCGAGACCGGAGCCGGAAAGGAAGAGATATTGGACTATATTCAACAATATATTAATTTATAGCATAGTTTAATGCACATGGAACACAGAATGGAATTGTTTGCCTGCAGAGCCTCCAAAGACTTTGCGTGCAAGGTTGTTGACGAACTGAACATCATCGGAGCCAAAGTTGGAGAAAAGTATCACCTTGGGGCTTCCGAAGTGACCAAATTCAGCGATGGAGAGTTCGTTCCCTCTTTCACGGACAGCGTCAGAGGCGCGACCGTGTTCATCCTGCAGTCAACTTTTCCACCCACAGAGAATCTGATGGAGCTTCTGCTGACAATCGACGCCGCCAAAAGAGCCTCCGCCGACAAGGTCATCGCAGTGATGCCGTACTTCGGATGGGCCAGACAGGACCGCAAGGACAAGCCGCGCGTATCGATCGGAGCGAAGCTGGTGGCCAATCTTCTGACAGCCGCAGGAGTGGACAGAATCATGACATGCGACCTGCACGCCGACCAGATCCAGGGATTCTTCGACCTTCCTGTGGACCACATCTACGCCAGCAAGGTTTTCATCCCTTACCTTAGGTCTTTGAACATCGAGAATCTTGCGATCGCCGCTCCTGACATGGGTGGAGCCAAGAGGGCCAACGCCTACGCCAAGGAACTCGCCTGCCCTGTGATCATCTGCCACAAGTCACGCGAAAGAGCCAATGTGGTGGCCTCAATCACCGCCATCGGAGAGGTTGAGGGAAAGAACGTGGTGATTGTGGACGACCTTATCGACACTGCAGGGACCCTTGTGAAAGCGGCTGAGGTGTTGATGGAGAAAGGCGCCGCCAGCGTCAGGGCATGCGCCACACACGCAGTGCTTTCCGGTCCTGCCTACGACAGGATCAACAACTCCTGCCTGAAGGAAGTGTTCGTCACCGACACCATTCCGCTCAAGGAAGGTGTAGACACAAGCAAGATCAAGGTTGTCTCCATGGCGGAGACCTTCGCCGCGATCATCCGCAAGGTCTACAACTACGAGCCTATCAGCACGGAATTTATATTTTAGGAATATATGAAAACAGTTCTCGCGGCGATAATCCTCCTCGGGATCGGGGTCATCGGAATGTGCTTCAACATCATATTCCGGAAGAACGGCAAGTTCCCTGAGACCGAGATCAGCCGCAACGAGAACATGCGGAAGTTGGGAATCAAGTGCATGAGGGAGCAGGACGAGGAAATCTTCTCCAAGAAGAAGCCCCAAAAGAACGCTTCATGCACCGGTTCCTACAGCGACGCCTGCACCGGATGCGGTTTCTATGAATATGAGTTCGGTGGCAAGAAGCCGAAGAAATAGAGTCGCGGAAAGTGTTTAAATTTAAGAACGTAAAGGAATATTTATGAGTTTAGTAGCCATTGTGGGACGCCCGAATGTCGGCAAGTCCACACTTTTCAACAGACTTGTCGGAATGCGTCAGGCCATCGTTGACGAGACCGCCGGCGTGACAAGAGACCGCCACTACGGAAAATGCGAATGGTGCGGCAAGGAGTTCTCCGTGGTGGACACGGGAGGATGGACGACAAACTCGGACGATGTGTTCGAGGAGGCCATCCGCAAACAGGTCGTGATCGCCATAGAGGAGGCTGACGCTGTGATATTCATGGTGGAGGCCGCCGCCGGCATCACTGACTACGACGCGGAGATCGCCGACATCCTCCGCCGAAGCAAAAAGCCTGTCGTCCTGTGTGTCAACAAGGTGGATTCCGGAGAGAAGATGTTCGACGCCTATCAGTTCTATTCATTGGGACTGGGAGAGATCTGGACCACGTCAGCGGCCAACGGAAGCGGAACCGGTGATCTTCTGGACGAGGTTCTCAAGGTTCTGCCTGAAGAGAAGCCTCAGCAGGACGATGACCGCCCTGATCTTCCGCACATCACGATTGTGGGAAAGCCGAACGTCGGCAAGTCGTCCTTGACCAATGCCCTGCTCGGCGAGGAAAGGAACATCGTGACACCGGTTGCCGGGACCACAAGAGACTCTATCTCAACCCTCTACAACAAATTCGGTCACGAGTTCATGCTCGTGGACACCGCCGGGATGCGCAGGAAAGCAAAGGTCAACGAGGATCTGGAGTTCTATTCCGTGATGCGTTCCATCAGGGCGATCGAGCATTCCGATGTCTGCATCCTGATGATCGACGCCAACAGCGGAATGGAGGCCCAGGACATGAGCATATTCAATCTCATCGTCCGCAACCGCAAGGCTTGCGTGCTGGTGGTCAACAAATGGGACCTCTTCCTCAAGGACAGCAACACGATGAAGGAATATGAAGCCTCGCTTCGCCGC
>ERZ808277.273-NODE-273-length-18551-cov-5.321745_pt1 | contig 18551 bp, 14 predicted proteins | sample MGYA00521240_ERZ808277 | MGnify/ENA primary metagenome ERZ808277 (study PRJEB31516, sample SAMN03275599) | gut metagenome | biome: mammalia-associated habitat; material: feces | host: Papio cynocephalus | place: Kenya | collected 2012-07-17 ... | reverse complement strand
CGACTCGGTGTTAAAATGTCCGATTTGTGCAATACGGGCGTCACCGGAGGCTTACATCATATTGAAGAAAATCCAATTGTTCTCGATCCCTGACAAACCCATTGAACCGTATAGCCTCCATAATCAGATCCCAGTCCAATCTGCGGCTGTCATATTCATAGGTCACCGCAGCGTTTGCCACTCCTACTTGCACCGCACCCTTCCTCAACTTCTCGTTGTCAGATTTTAGATCATCGCATTTCTCATTCTCTTTCATATAAAGCAGAATGAATACGATGGCGATGATCGCCACTATGCTGAATGTGATTGCCATGTGCTAACGCTTTAATCCTATTGTCTTGCCATAATGTTCCTTATTCCGTCATCCCTTAATGTTGCCTTTCGCAAAACGTCGTATCTGAACTTTTGCCTTTCCTGTTCATTTACTGCCTGCAACCCGGGAACACGATAGCTTGCTCTCTATTCGGTGCTCACTAACGTAACAATCAAAATTCAGATAATCCTTTTCATATTCATTTTAGTTTTTAGTATTTATGTACTATCGGTTTAAGACGGCACTTTCTATTGTTCTAGATGTAACAGCATACAGAAACTGCTTTGGCTGAGTTTTTAAAAATTCACTTATCAACCACATTTGCTGCTCTGTCAGTAACTCGTCAAATAAATAGGGATGATAACGTGTTATAGAACCAAAAAAGAACATTAGATTGTATATGATAGATTCTGTCGATATATGCAATGGAGAAGTTGAAATATATGAGTGATAACAGTTCCCATCCGTATAATACCAGATGCCACGTTCTCTTAACTGCTTTGCTAACAAATAGTAATCGTATTTTGTTTCTTTGTACCCGGCCATTATTCTTTTCTCTACCCAATAGTAGCGAACCGTTCCCTCTGTATCCGTTTCTTTCACAATGTTATAACCTACTGAGGCCAATTGAGATTCAATAATTGTGTCACAATTTATTATCTCATATTTGCAGTATAGTGTCTTGCGTTCTTTGTATAACTTGATAGAGCCAAGCGCGATATATGTTTCTTTTTCGTTGTTGGTCTCGCTATAGGTGCGATGGATGCCAATGCAGGCTTTTAGCATATCAGCAACATTAAGTTTATATGGGGGTGGACATAATATGACATCTCCCATTTGTGTCATAAAGATATAAGCTATAGATAAACTAGGAAGCTTCCCTGATTTAGGAGTTGTACCGGGTGGCAACGATAAACATCTTATGTTAACAAATAGATCTTTCAATTTATCGTTCTTCTTTATGACACATGGCTCAATGCCATGATGATAGGTATATTTACTACCATACGAAGAGATATCATTGACATTTATAACAACCTTTACTAGGTTTAGGAATGAGTAATAGTATAGTAAAGGTTGAGATTTTAGAGGAGCTTTCTCTGCTGTTTCATAAAAGTATCTTGCTTGCTCAATTAATGCTTTCAAGAAGTCTTTGTCTCCAGCATATTTCTTTACATATCGTCCGATGATATATTGCCAAAAGGACCAAAGATCAGAGACTTGTATTTGATCATGTTTTATTAGATAATCAGTTGAATTATGTTTCGTAAACAAAGGAAAGGCATATTTAAGGTGAACATCTACCATATCATTTGAAATTAAGTAAAGAAACCAAATATGATTAACAAGAATGTAACGTTTAAAATTGCGGATTGTTTCTATCTTCTGATTGTAATAGTGAATAATTTTGGCGAATTGTCTACATAACCCCATACGGTGATGTTTCCGGTTTTTAATGCTTTCAATTCGTCTTTATTGATACGTACAAAAGCGGATTGATTATTGTATATTTCCCATCTACTTACATAGCCATTATCCACATACGCCTTGATTGTCTCGCCAACTCGCATAACTATGGTCTTTGTATAAACAGTACGTATTTGTGAAGGGCTGGCTGACGAAACTACAGTCACTGTACACATTTTATATTCCTTGCCTTTTGCCCATATAGTCGTACGTCCCGCAGAAATCCCTTTTATTACTCCTGAGGAAGATATTGTCGCAACGTGTGGGTTGTCGGATTCCCATAATAAGGAAGATCCGTAGTTATATGCGCTAATATATGTAGTCGCGCCAGCGTTTAATGATATTGATTCGTTGGATAATGTCATCTTTGCGTCATTTTTGGAAGGGATATTTGTCGAGGTCGATGATATATTCATAAGTTGAGACTGATTAAAGCCAAAGGGTGAGTACGCAGGATTCTTTTTGCATCTTCTAATGAACTTCATCCATTGCTTTTTGCTATAAGGCGTATCCTCATCATACCAAATACCATAATTGTTTCTTACGAATCTCTTTGCGGTTGCGAATAGGCCATTATAACAGTATGTTTTCACGAAACAACCTTTGATCACCTTCATTTCTGGATGGTTCGGGAATTTGTTTACGAAATCCTTTAATACGTCTATGCTACATATGTTATCCCTACAAACAATATAATAACTGTTGGCGTACTTCTCTTGATCAGAAGTGGATAGGTACTTTATTCCTGATTCAAAATAATTTTTTGCCGATGAATACAATCCTTTTTGATAACTTTCCCTTGCTTCTAAAACAGAGCGTCTGGCCTTGGCTTCTTCCTTATGCTTTGCAGATGCTGGTGCATACGTAATGTAATTATTATAGCTTTTGATTGTATTGCTTCTTAACGCCCTCCGAAATCTATCATCGTCTGTTTCAGAAATGTATATTGATTTGCCTGTTGCATTTATCGTTAACGTCTTATGGATGTTTTCTGGTATTTTACGTACACGCATGTCATCCTTTGGGCTAATTACGATCGCAGTTATTACTACTTTAACAGGTTCACCTAATTGTGATTGCCTATTTACCAGTATTGACTTCTCGTAAAAGGTTGTGCCATCAGTCTGATAACCACTTGTTACAATCCAATTATCCTTTGCTTTTCGATAGACGACCTTGGGGCCATTATTATATGGTTTGATTACTTTATCTAATATTTGGAAATCTGTCAATTCCTCAAGCTCAATAGATGCTATTAATTTTATGCATATTTTAGCATCAGGAGACCTAAAGACTACATTCTTATTGTTCGATCTCGTATCTTTAAGCATGAACGATGGTATTTTTATTGAATAGCCATAATCATAGTTTGTATAAGTCTGCAAATCATTGGCCGCCAAGTATATCTCGCGAAGCGTTAAGCATTTCTGTATTTGTGATGATGCATCGTTGTCGGATGGGTTTTTGTCCAAAATTGACTGATACTTTTCAATTGCTTTGGTATAGCGTTTCTTGGACATCAACCACTTGGCTTCTTTTTGCAATTTATGACATAAATCACAGATAGCAATCTCACTTGCATACCGGCTGTATTTGTCATTTAATGCCTCCCAATAGACCTTTGCGATGTCGTACTGACCATTATTCATTCTCATTCTCGCTGATTCTACTGTTTGTGAGAATAGCGAGAATGAAAGCATGAACAAGCAAAGAGTTAGTATCGTCTTTTTCATTATTTCAGAGCGTTTATTCTTTGTTGGTAGTAGCTATATCTTGAAGAGGACTTGACTTTATAGAGCAATGATTCCGCCTCATTCAACGTTTTCTGGTTTACAGGATCTCCATATTGTTTGGCCATTTCCATACCTCTGAGTTTTGTCTCAAGTTCTTTTTCAAAAGAATCAATGTTGCAGGATTCGCCAGCAGAACCGTAGGGTTGAGACTCTGACTGCTTTGTGGTTGTTGGATAGGTATTTGTACTATTACTTTCTTGAGAACCTTTAAAAAAGTTTTGTGAAGGTAGAACCCATTGATGATTTTCTATTGCAGCTTTTCCTAACAAAAATAAAGAAACAATTACTGCGCCGCTCCAGAATATCCGTTTTATAGTTTTCTCTATGCGCCTATTTCGTTCTATGCATTTCAGTTTATGTATTGCATCCTTGGCATTTATGACATACTTCCCATGTGGAAAAGACGTCAAGTAATCATTATATGATAGTACGGTATTGATATGACATGCGGTTCGCCATGCCGACATATCTTTTTCTTCTTCTATTTTCTGTTTCAGATTTTCCTCTGCATTTTTCAAATAATCTGCAATACAGATTGCATTTGTCGGACTTACTAAATTAACCGCATTTTCCAATGGCGTAAGATCATTGATGTCCGTTTTTCCGAGATAGAGTTGCATTACCCTCAGAAGGATATTGAAAATCTCCCCGAGTCTCGACAAATCAAGAAAGATCTTTGTGGATACGAAATTATCAAAATCTGATTTCTTGAATAACATCGTGTCTGAGTTCTCAAAATCATATTCCCTTATCAGTGCAGGTTTATATGCGATTGCAAGGATGCTGGTGAGAATAACCACCTCTGAAAAATAGTCAAGTTTCTTTCCCGCATAGACACAATTGGCTCGTGAAGGATGCTGGTATCCATCCTTGCCATTAGTCGTATTCTTTGCCTTACTGAACGATTCTTCAGGAATATACATGGTGTCATAGTCAATCAGGAAGATTTTGCCATATTGATTGACTAAAATATTCTCATGCTGCAAATCACCATGAGCAATCGAACATCGGTGGAGATCCTGCGTCATTTTAAAGAAATTCGCAGCTAGCTCGAACAATTTTTGTCTGTCATTCTGATAATAGCAAATATACTCTTTGATGTTCCTACCATTAATCCACCTCATCCGTGTTGTCGGATAAACACTGCCGTTTACGACGATACCTTGCTCAGAGTAATCAAAATTAATAAAATATGGAAGGCCTATTCTTTTAAGCTTTTCAGAAAGACATTTAATACGAGACTGGGCATTATCTAATGTATGATGCCAACACCGAAATGCCCAACTCTCGCCATCCACTTCTACAGGGAAAACGATAGAGAAGCCACCGACGCATGCTTGAAGGTCGCCATTTGGCAGCCTTCGAAATTTTCCACGCTTTATAAAATCATCCTTTATTAAAGCTGGAACAGACACGCTGTTGATAATGTCCTGTATGTCTAGAATCATTTCTAATTGGTTCTATTCCATTTAGCCCTAGTATTAGTCGTATTCGGACAGTATTCTTTCTTTTCAATAGGGTGCTGCCTTCCCCACTTTACTCTGATTCCTCCCGTTATCCGTTCGCTATCAGTGATAATGGCTTCTTCAAGGGGACGGAGATCATCAATGCTATTACAGCGAAGTGATTTTTTTATTGCAGTTGACAGATTCTTGAGTTCAGGATGTGAGTCAAGTTTCCTAAAGATTGGTGCCGCTCCTCTCGACTTTATATCTTCTGCCGAAAATAATAAAGTTTCAGTATCTTCTATTTTCAATTCTGTCCATAAAGAAGGAAAATAGGATAATGCCATAATGCTTGTGTAGATTATTAGTTCGGAGAAATAATCGGCTTTTGCTGTAACGTATTCATTATCCCATCTGGCAGGGTGTTGATAACCAGCAAGTCCCTTGATTTCATCTTTATAGCCTGTCAATGAAGGAACGAACATGGAGTCATAATCCACGAGAACCAATGAGCCGTCATCACGAATTAGAATATTGCCATGCTGCAAATCCCCGTGAGATATATTTGCCTTATGCAGATCAACGACCATGGTCTTGAATGAGGCTGCCAGTTTGCGGAGTATGTCTGGTCTTGGCAGATTATCTTTAATGTAATCCTTTAATGACTTCGCTGATACCCAATCCATCAAAACAATAGGCTGGACACCGGAATTTGTGGCAATTCCTTCTTGTTCATATTCGAAATTCACAAAATATGGCATGTTTACTCTCTTTAGATCCTCTGCTATTTTCCTAGTCCGTTCCTGTGCTTTATCTACGCTTGCAATCCAGCACCTGACAGCTATTTTCTTGCCGTCAGATTTATAGTAAGGGAATACGATGCAAAAGCCACCCACGTAGTTAATCGTAGTACCTATTGCGTTTTTTTCAACGTGTCCGCAACTGAGTTTTGGACATTTAATCAGACGAGGCACATTAATGGATACCTCATAATCTTCACATGAGGGTAATTTAGCCATTGTTGTTATCCTTAAAAATCATTTCTCCTAATTCCGACCAATAAGACCTAAAGCATTTGCTGATGTTATCTTTTCTATCAGTTTTCCATTTTCGCGTAGCAAAAGCTTTATCAAACGATGACTGATGTTTGTTGAACAATTGTTCTGCTATTTCTTGTAATTTTCTGAATTCCTCCAGATTAATACCATCTGAAGAATCAACATCAACAGGCATTCTTAAAGTGAGATCCTGTTCTTCTACTTCCGTTCCCATTTTTTTCTTATTCTTGCACTTTTTGATTCCTTCTCCTTTGCTGGAAAATGTGGTTTCAGAGTTGTCGCCGGAGACATTTTCTGTCTCATACTCTTTGGACGAATCTGTTTTTTCATGGATGCATTCTGCCGTCTTTGTTTTTTGAACTTTCCTAGATTGTATATCAGGTGTAGAATTCGTTGCAACACACCCCGAAGGTTGTTCATCAGTGGCTTGAATTTTGTCAATTTTTTTTCTTTCACTCGTGTTAATACTGACAGGATCCTCAGAAGCGGGCTCATCTTTTTCTTCACCTTTTACTTCTGGTGTCTTGGAATTAATCCGTCTGTTTGTGATTTCCGCCAATTTATCTTCCGCATTTTTAACATATTTTCCTTGAGGATGAATATTAATATAGCGTTTATATTCATCTTCGGAATTTTTAGCAACAGCCTTTTCCCAGTCTTCTTTGTCCTGTTTTAATGATTCAATTTTGTCGTGCGCCTCTTGATGATAATGTTTAAGTATTGAATTACGAAGGTAATTATCATAACCCTCTATTGTATCTGTTTCTCTTGCTTTTTTCCACAGTTCTTCCTCATCATTGGCCTTCTCCTCTTCTTGAATAAGAATGTCAAGAGGTTTTGTATCTGTAATATTTAGATTATCAGTTCCGTCATACTCAATAATAACAAGGGTACTATCATCGTTATGCATGCCAAATTTATCCCTTAATTCATCGATGAGATTTGAAAATTCGTCAAAGGATTGTAATTTCAATATTTTTCTTATGATATCAGACTCATTTTCAGACCCTTGTATCTTTTGGAATAATTCGGAAAATGGATCAGACACAAGTAGCAAGATATCATTCTTTCCTAAAACACCAGAGGTGGATATTACTTCGCCATGTTTTTCGTTGAAACTATCGAAATAATCGGGACAATTGTCGAAACCTCCTTCGTTTGACGCAAAGATATCAACAATATGATTATCCTCTTTATTTATCGTAACTAGGCAAGTATCCCCCAAGATTGAGACATTCCATTTGTTCCCATCGGAAAATTTAAGGCCACAAAAAGTGGCACCAGCCCCGTCTCGTTTTAATAGATTATTCTCTAGCATCCAATTTTGGGTGCCTTTCTTCTTTTGGCCATTAAGAAATGTCTGAGCTTCTTCAAACCATTGCTGCTTGAGTTGAGTTAAATCTCCTTTGGGTTCCCAATCATCGTTTATATAAGAATTAACGAGAATTCTAGCCCACTCAAGTGGCATGGTTGACTGGCTTACACCATCGGAAGCTGCCACCCGTTTTGTCCGGGGGCAGATTCCGAAGTAATCAGCGCAGTCAGAAAATTTCTCGGCAACTTTGTGTGTGATGTAGCCTCTGACTTTCATAGGTGATTATTTATCTCCTTGTCCCTTACTTGAACCAAAATCAATCAACTTGATGAGTTCTACTGCATCGGCATTGAAAATACAACCTCTGGAACCTTCTTTGATGCTAAGCTCGTTCTTTTGTGCTGCATTCTTGTATCCCTCAGGGATAACGCTAGAAATCTCATAAAGAAACTGCGCTGGTTGTCCAGCCGCTTCGACTTCAGCCTCAGTGCTTGGCGTGATAATCTTATGCCCACCATCTCCGATCTCTGCATTAAAGATGAGAACATTTCCATCTGAATTTGAGATGTTCATTATTTGCTTTGCGACATCAGTCGTTTCTCGAATACAAACGGAAGCTTCTTGGTAGTCATAATATGGCATACCATCAGATATGTTGATGATTACGGGAGCTGGACATTCGGGCTTATCTGAAATCCAGTCTTCAACAAGTTGTTTTGCCATTTTGAAACCATCACGCATATTTGTCCAACGGTCTTCGTTGATTGGCTCAACCCAAATAGGCTGGTTAACGGAGGCCTCAACCAGTCCTCCATTCCCGTCACTGATTTTTTGCGTCTTCTTCTCAATACGTATAGGATTGTTATATAGATCCTCAAGGAATCCAGAACATAGTTCCTTAACCTCATATCCATATCCGATTACGGAGATGAAGCATCTGTTCTTCGGCTTGTCTTTGTTGAAGTTCTTTTTTATTATCGTGTTGATGACACGATTAATGACCTTAGCCGAGAAAACCGTTCTCGAATCGCCATCACAGTACTCATTCATCATTGATCCTGATTGGTCAACAAGAATGATAAGAAGACCTGGAGTTGCTGAACTCCATTGCATTTCATTGTTTGCCATAATTTGATTGTTATTATAGGTTGTTATATGATATTTGAAGAGGTGAAAGCTTCCATGATTTTCTTTCGAACTTCTTGATTTTGATCATCATATTCAATATGATCGTCAACCCACACATCTAATTCTTTTAGTTTATTAATTAATTCTTTGAGTTCGGTAGATTTGCCGTTTAATATTATCTGCTGCAAATTTACTTTGATAGTTACTTCCTTTTTTATTGTCTATTCCACTCAGATAAAACTATATAATCTTGCTCCTTAAGTTTATAGGCAGTTTTCTGCTCAATGGCATCAAGTATCGGCAATACAATATCACCTGAGGTGCCTTCTTTATAAACATAGTCTTTGCCATTCCCGTCTCTAAAGAAATGGCGTTTAAAGCCTTCCTTTAGGACACCAATTATTTCAGCCTTTTTGCCATCATCTCTCACAAAGAACTTATCTTTGATTGTACCTTCAAAGACCTGTGGATCGCTGTTCACAATTGTGTACTTGTCCTTTTGAATAAGAGTTACATTATACCCAGGCATACTCCATTAATCATAAACCTCTTTGGCTCCTAAAGAGAATATTTACAAGCAAAAAGAAAGTGTGGAGCCCGTTTCGTCGCTTATCTTCAAGAAGGTTGTGGTAGAACCTGAAAGTAAATAAACGGAAACAATCCCCACACCTGTATCGTTGGGTGTTGAATACACGCAAGCGAATACAGATGAACGGTGCTGTCGGTTTATCCTTATACTCGTTGAAAACTACCACATTTTCTTGAAAGGATAGTGCGAAAACACTTTCATCAATATGTCCGTTCCAGATCATAGGGTCTGAAACGATGTAAAGATAGTGATATTTCCGGATTTTCAGCACTTTTTTGAGGATTGTTTCCGTGGGGTGTGTTGTCTTGCTCGGGCGGTTGAGGCGTTTAATGTTGTCTAAATGGCTTATAACCAAGTGCTTTGCGGATGCTTGGCTATGGCGGAATCCGAGACGCGGGCATATTCATTAATGTCTATAACCGTTGCGCTTGATTGCGTTCTTTCAGCCGTGCTCTCCGCTTCGGATTGATGAGCGGTGTGGCGGTGCGCTGCCTTGCGTGGCGTTCTTATATTCATTCCCATTGTTTGATGTTTTTCCATTAATGTCGCCTTTCCGGAAAGGTAAACCGGAAATTCGGTGAATGTCATCGGAAGGTTAGAAAGTAGTTCACGTTATGGAGTTTGGAAAATGTTGGTTTTCTTTTCGAGGGGCGTCGATGAGAATCAGCGTCTATTCAAGAATTTCCCATTGGCCTCCGTATGTCTGCGGTCCTATGCGGACAATTTTGCCCGTCTCTTTTAGTATTGAGATGTATTTTTTTATCGTTGTCGGAGATTTTGAGAGCGTCTTCGATAATTGTTTAGATGAAATTTTCGGATTTTTCCTTATCTCATTCAAGATAGTGTCCATTATAGTTTGGCCACTAGTTTGGTCACTGGTTTGGTCACTAGTTTGGGTACCCTTATATGAAGGCCTCTTGAAACAAACAGTCACGAAACCTTTTCCATCCGTGTATGTTGGCTCTTCCACGCCAGCCTCTCGGCAGCTGTCCGCTATCCTGCGAATGCCAGACCCCCAATTCTCCAGATAGGTCATCTTGTATAGTGCTTGGGCGATTACAGGATTGTATGGGAATGAATCGTGAGACTGAAGTATCGTTTCCGGTGATAGCTCGTGTGGGAGCCTTCCTGGGTTCTCTATCTCGACTCGGTCGTCGTAAATCGCCAGCCCGGTGGAGGTTCCACGATTTTCGTAATCACGATGCGCCAGACTGTTTATAATGGCTTCGCGCAGAGCAACAATCGGTATCTCAAGCTTTTCTTCCCTTCTCAATCCCTCAATTTTTCCACTCAGGTTGAGATGCTTGAAGCAGAATGCTATGGCAGCATCAAGAATGTCGAAGAAATTGCCGCTTACCTGTTGGTTGTCAATAAACTCATTCTTGTTGGTGCCGGCAAAACGTGCAAGCCTGATTTTCAACTGAGTGTAGTAATGCGTTTCTTTCGCGACCAATACGACCGCAGCGTTATTCGGCCTGCCGTTTTCGATCAGTTTAAGCTTGTTGAGGACATTTATCTGTGGCTCGTTTAACGCACTGGAGTTCAAGCGGCCACCATTAACACCAGCACGAATTCCGTCACTGATCCTGTTTTCATCAAGGTCGGACAGCTCCACACCTACCGCTTCCTGTAACTCCCAAAAGAAATTCATTGGTTTGTAGGCCTTCAGTCGGCTTTCAAATATATTGCGAGACATTACTCGTGTAGTGCTCTCGGCTCTTAGGTAAGGCCTGCTGTCGTATGTAAATGGTCTGTCACCCAAGTTCCATCTGTCAAAATGCAGGACAATCAGCTGTTTGCCGTTTGATTCGGGAACATCGACATACTCCGGTTTGATGTCTATGGCGGGTTCTATGCCGGACAGCGCCTGAGCTATTTCCCTCCTTGTGGCATCTGTGACATCCTGTCCTAAGACTTTGAGAGAAACCGGGGCAATCCCGAAGATAATAAAGCCACCGTCGGTGTTGAGGAATGCACAGGCCGTGCGCATTGCATCTTTAAGTTCTCCAGTGGTCTTCTTAAGTTCGAGTGTCCTTGTCTCATCCCTGCGGATGAGTTCCTGTATTTCGGCAATGGTCATAATCGTGATCTTCTTTGTCTTTGCAAATTTATGAAAAGTTATTGAATATTGGGACTTTGAGCAATTCTATTTCTTCTGATATCTCCCGTGTGAGACGTTTTCAATATGGCCGATGTCGCATCAGCAGCGGATGATGTGGTTAGCGGTGTGGGTATTGCCACGCATGAGTCTGTGCAGGCCTTTCGACCTTCACGATTGATGATGCTAAATTGTTATTCCTTATGTTGCATTGTCGAAAGGATAAGTGACTTTAATCCCTCCACGAGCGTTACCTGAATTTTGGGAAATAATCAGCTATATATTTCCTAAAATTTAGGAAATGACTTTTTTGTTGAAAAAGAGTCGCTATGTTGCTGCAGACATATCAAGATTGATCAAATATGGAAAAGGATAGATATGGTGTGGGGATTTGTTAAGGTGTATTTTGTATAATACAATTGACATCTATTTGTGTATTTTGCAAAATACACGTACCTTTGCTTTTGATCAAGATTTTGAAAAATGGAAAAGTTATTCAAACGGCATGATGAAGAGATCGCTGCGGCTCCGATGTCCATGATTAGAAGCATGATGAATGTGATAGACTGGTCTTCGAGACTTCTTATCATAAAGGGCGCTAAGGGTGTGGGAAAATCCACTCTTATGCAGCAATACATCAAAAGGAATTATCAGGCAGGGGATCGCAGTGTTCTGTATTGCAGCGCTGATTCCTCGTATTTTTCCACACATACACTTCTGGACACGGCGGATCGGTTCGTCATGCTTGGCGGACGGCATCTGTTCATTGATGAAGTCCACAAATACAGAGGATGGAGTCGTGAAATCAAGGAAATATATGACAGTCACAAGAACCTTAGAATAGTCCTGAGTGGATCTTCGCTGCTTCAACTAAATGATGGAGATGCTGATCTTTCACGAAGGATGATCCCCTATGTAATGCCAGGTCTTTCTTTTAGAGAGTACTTGCGTTTCGACCAAGGTGTGGAAATAGAACCAATCTCTTTGAATGATCTTCTTGGCACTTCTGGGGAGTATTGTGCAGCGGTAAAGGATAAATGTCTGCCAGTAAAGTCTTTCAAGGAATATTTGCAGGGTGGTTTCTATCCGTTTTATTTCGAAAACCGCAGGACGTATCCTGTTCAGGTCGAAAATGTCGTGAATTATGTTATCGACTATGAATTGCCGGCATTCAGAAATATTGAAGTGGGCAACACCCGTAAGCTTAAGGCACTGCTTCGCATTCTGGCACAGATGGTTCCGTACGAGATAGATATATCCAAACTTTCCAGGGGGACATCAATGGAACGACCTACAATTATGAAATACTTGAAGAATATGGAAGAGGCTAAGTTGATTTGCCGTCTGTTTCAGAATCTGGATACGATTTCTGACTTGCAGAAACCTGACAAGATTTTGCTGGATAACCCGAATCTGCTTTGTATCCTGTCTGATATGAATCCGGAAATAGGAACGGTCCGCGAGTCGTTCTTCTGCAATCAGTTGATTTCAGCCGGGCACAGGGTTGAATATGGCGGCCTGAAGACGGGTGATTTCAAGATTGATGGAGACATTGTTGTCGAGGTCGGTGGAGCAGACAAAGGGTACGACCAAATTAAGAACGAGAATAACGCATACATAGCCGCGGATGACATAGAATCGACATATTTCCGCAAGATTCCGCTTTGGGCATTCGGCTGTCTGTATTAGTGGTCATCGTCTTGAAAATGAGGAAGTGACGATTTGAACTGGGATGTTTAAGAAACGTGTCTTGTACGGTTGTGAAGGGGCCTCATCCTTGAGGATTAGATGCTGCGCATCACTTTCCAGTCCAAGGAGTTCACGCCTTCTTTCACGGAAAAGCTCATGCCCACCTTCACGACTTCCTTTCCCTTCATCTTGAAAGCGTCAGCGTAGTGTTTCACCTCTATCTGATTCAGAGCATCTTCCGCGCATCCGCCAAACTTCAGTTCCATCACATAGACTGTGTCCGAGGTCTCCAATGTGATGTCAATCCGACCGTTGGCCGTGTGCTGTTCCACTTGTATGTTGTAGTCTGTCAGCAATGCGAATATGATGTAGAGCATCTGTTGGTAATGTCCCTCGAAATGGGTGTTGTCGCAATATGGCACGGTCTCCAAAAAGTCGCTCAAAAGCCGCATGGCTCCATCCGCGTCCTTGTCATTGAGACAGGCGGAAATGTCAGCTATGACAACTCTTCCCGTGTCCACCTCCGAGTCCAGATAGCCCGGCAGCAGACTGTCAAACAGCCCCACTCGGATCTCATTGTTCGGAATGTCTAGAGTATAGACATCAAGCCTTTTGTCATAGTCTTTGATGGTGAGGTAGCCGCTTTGATAAAGCAACGGGACCAACGAGGTCATACTCTCAGTCGCCACATCGAAAGTGGCTTTCTTCGCCCTTACCTTTCCAAGTTGTGACGGCTTCACACCGAATTCCCTCATCTTGTGGATGAGATAGGTCGGGGTTCCGGATCCGAACCAGTAGGAGTCAACTTTCCGTTTGGCGAAACAATTAAGCAGGCTATAAGGATTGAACACATCAGGCGAAGGCCAGCAGAAATGATAGCCGTCATAATTGTCCTTCAATTCCTCTATGGTTTTTTCCTTGCTGAAACCTAATTCATGAGATAGATCCTCTATGTCTGCGTCCATCCGGCCAAGCAATTCATCTTCGGTGATCCCGCAGATGCCTGCATAAGGCTCGTCCATGCTAACATTAGAAATGTTGTTCAGCTCGCTGAATATGCTAAGCTGCGAAAACTTGGTGATTCCCGTCAGGAAAACGAAGCGGAGCATCGGCTCGCAATCCTTAAGAGGAGAGTAGAAGTTGCGCATCGTGTTCCGCAAGACATCAAGGGTTTTCCTTTCATGGGCCACGTCAAGCAAAGGTGCGTCATATTCATCGATTAGCACGACAACCTGTCGGCCGGTCTTCTTGTGTACGGTCTTTATCAAGTTGAAGAGCCGAACGTTCGGGTCGGGGGAGTCGCATTCGACACCGAAGCGCGTTTCATTGTCGTTCAGAATAAAAAGCAGATAGCGCTCCAGCTGGTCTTTCTCCATGTGCTTGCCTCCGGCCAGGCTGAAGTGCAGAACAGGATACGCCTCCCACTCCTTCTCTAACTTCTCAATGGCAAGCCCCTTGAAGAGTTCCTTCCTCCCCTCGAAGTAACTCCGGATTGTTGACACCAGCAGTGACTTGCCGAATCGGCGCGGACGACTCAGAAAGAAAAACTTCCCGTCTGCGTGCGCCAAGTGATAGACGTACTCAGTCTTGTCGATGTAGAGGTTGTCGAGCCTACGGATTTCCTCGAAAGTCTGTATCCCGATAGGATATAATTTCCTTGCCATAACCGTCACCTTTTGATTACTTTTGTAAAAATATAACAAATAAATGAATCCGTCAAATTCCTCTCACCACGAAGGAAATACAAAGAATATCCAAAGTAAGTCGATGGTTGGCGCTCCGGTGGAATTCATGGAGATATTCAAATCTCGGAAAGGGCGTGGCGGACATCGCGCTGAAAATGAGGGACTTGGCGGATTGTCTTTGGCGGAATTGCACCAAAGGTGATTGCTTAACATATTGCTTGTTAATTACTTGGCTGCCACTGGCTGTCAATTGGTCTTTGTTGACGGGCAATGCGGAGAAAGTAAAAGGAGAGATTTCCTCTCCTTTTGACGATTATTCAAATATTCTCGCTGAATTAGCTGGTTCTTCTTTGTTTCATTTCAGAATATCAGTTATTTGGAGTGGATTACTGAGAGCAGATTTTTCGCTGCCCTGCGAAGGGATTTCTCTAGCCTCAGGTTGAAAGTGGAACCCCTTCCGCCTTCGGCTCGGATTTTTGACGAGGCGAGTTTCTCCAAGGTGGAATTGTCGTAGAGATAGGCCCATCCTCTGAGTTCAGCGTCATCCTCATCAGCAGAGACAACCTCCATTACTATGGAATATTTAGCATCCTTATTGTCAAAAATCAAATCACTTTGCATTGAGTTCAAGTTGCTGATCATCGATGCCTCATAAGCGGAAATCTCTGGTCTGGAACCGCCATCGTCAAGGTATCTGGAAACCATCGGAGCCAAAGCCAAGGAGAAACCGACTTTGCTGACGTCCTTGATTGGCTCCCATGAACCGCTTTCCTTATTGTCAAGGTCGCTGAAGCGGAAAACAAAATCTTGTCCGTTCACAGGAATGATCACTTCGGCCTCTTCGCTAGAGTTGTTGTCAAACAGAACAAAGCCGGAAAGATAGAATCCGGGATTAAGGTCATCTGCCACCAGATAACTGTCTGACAGCACAGACATCTCTTCGGCCAATGCATTCTCGTAGGATTGGACGTTCTGATTGGCGATTTGTTGTGCGTATAATGCATTGGCGTTGCTGTATTGACTGGTGACGGCCACTGTCCCATTGTTGGTGACTGTGGCGGCAGCACTATTGCCTGCATAACCAGCAGCTACTCCTTGGGCCACAGCGTACCAAAAACCTTTGGACCGATGCCGTCTGTCTATCTTGTTTTTGAATTCATTCCCTGAGACACTTCTGACTGAGGCCCGTTTGCCGCTCTTGTCTTTCTGGTACATCTTGACAGCAGCGGGGTCAAAATCTATCGTCTCCAAGGAACCGTTGCCAAGGAATATGTCCAAGCGATAGTACTTCCCATATTCCCTGATAGGGTGAAGCTGTGCGGCGACACTGACACTTCCGTCAGAATATGACTGCCACAACTGGCCGCCTGACAGGACATTATAACGGTCGGACTCGTGCAATGTCACATGGTATGGTTTTCCATTGTCATCCACACGGGACATATTCCCCTTGCTGTCATAGAAGCATCCCCATTCTTCGGTAGGGACACCATCCTCGTACATCCTCTCATAATGTCCACCGTCCTCGTGATATTCGATGTATTTCCCGTTTAGCTTTCCATTCACGTACTGGCATTCAATCTGAAGATTCCCGTTCTTGTAATACTGCTTGATGTTCCCGTCGAGCACAAATGAGCCATCCTCATAGACGCCCACTACTTTTCCTCCGATTCGGAATTTCTCCCCGGTACAATAGTAATCCCTGAACATCTTAGGAAAAGAGCTCCCGGATTCTATGATCCGGTAGTAGTCAGCAAATTCCTTCACTTTGACAACCTGTCCGTCGCTGTCGTAATAGATCGTCTCGACATCCTGAGCTTTGGCCGTCATCATTGAGATGACCGCACCGATGACACAAAGAATAACTGTTCTTTTCATTTCTTAAAACCTATTGATTAAACAAACTTTTATTATTAATGCCGGATTTTCCGATCGGTAAACCGAAATTTGTGAAATATTGCCTAATTTTGTGTAAATGCGTGAAATGAAATAACTGTTATGAGAAAACTTTTGAGCATATTCATTGCTTTTGTTGTGACTTCATTGACGACTCTGGGGCAGGAGAGGACGTTTTTCGATGAGATCGGTGAGTTGTACCGTACGGAAGGATTGCTGAGTGACATTGAACAACTCTTGAATGTGACCAAGAAAACGATCTCGTTCAAGTTAGAGTGGGGAGCTCCGCCGGCCATCAGGTCGTACTTTGAGCGGTTGGACAGCCTGTCGTGCGCTCTGGAACCTGATGAGATGAAGGCGATGATTCCTCAGATGCTGAACTTTGTCAAAGACTTGGAGCGAGAGCATCCTCATTCAGATAAGACCATCATCGCACAGGCGGAATTGGGCTATCTTGGTTTTATGGCCGGGATAGACACTTTGGGCTCTTACAGCTACAAGGCTTACCAAAATGCGATTTCCAAGGGGTGGCAGAGCATCCTCGCTCTTTATTTTTCGGTGGATGAGCGGCGCTATGCCAGAAATCCGTTTGTGCTTCTGGGAGATGCAATGATAAAAGCCGGACGACCGGATTATTCTATGGACTTCTACCGTCAAGCGTTCCCACTTGATATTTACAGCAAGAAATATCTTGATGACTCGACTCCTGAAAGCATATACCATAAAATCAGATCCTCTTACAGCCAGGTCGCCTATAAATCAATGCTGTCCTATCCGCTGCAGATGTGGCGCTTTGCCAAGGCTGCGAAACTGATTGGAGATCCTGTTTATGCGGACTACCTCAATGAGGCGTTCCGAGGTGTCGTGGAGCGGGTCCTCAATGCTTATGGCGCTATGGATTCAGAGCGTCAGGCTTGGCTGATGGAACTTTACGGTCAGATGTTCCCGATGCTGTACGCCAATCCGGATCCTGCGTGGGCTTATGATGCCGCATTATTCATCAAGGGCTTCACCAACACGATCACATCGGACAAATTTCCCGGACATGATTCAGCAGCGGAGTCTGCGCAGTTTGATAGACCCCCAGTGTATCATGATGGGCATCTGATGGTCTCGCGAACATATTCAAATGTTGTGAATGCTCTTGAAAAAGGAGAATATGCCATTGAATTCCTTAGGGTGGAGCCTGTTGACGGTAAGGCGGCTGAATATGATGCCTTGCTTCTGTCTCATTCTTCCCGCGAACCATTGAGGGTTCACCTTTGCGGAGAGGACGAGCTTAAGGCAGCGTTGGAGACACCTCAGTCAAATCTGTACGGCATTGAATCCAAAACCTTGTTCAATCTGGTTTGGCGACCCCTGCTTCAGCATATTCCTAAAGGAAGCTCCATAACATATTCACCGGACGGGCTTTTGAATATATTCGCTCTGGATTTGGCCAGTGATGGGAAAAGGAGGGTTGCAATGACGTATTCCACCCATAGGGTATCTTCCACCAGAGAAGTTTGCAGGAATCCGACTCCTGACAAAAATCATGACGCTGTACTGTACGGAGGCTTGAAGTACGAGATGACTGAGTCGGAAATGTTGGAACGCAGTGCCCGATTTCGGGAAAGACCTCGTACACTTAGGGGTTTGGAAGGCATCGACAGGAGTGGCTGGGCTGCTCTCCCTGGCAGTGGAAAGGAGGTTGGAGAGGTGGCCGCCATCCTTTCGTCCTATGGCCATACGGTCAGGACTCAGGAAGGGATGGAGGGGACCGAAGAATCGTTCAAGAGTTTGTCCGGCAACTCTCCGATGATTCTGCATCTTGCCTCCCATGGGTTCTACTACGCCAAGGGACACGAGAGTGACAGCTGGTACTATGAGCGGCTTCTCTTGCAGGGAAGCAAATTTGGCCCGTTGGTCAGGAGCGGTCTAGTGTTTGCCGGTGGACAGAGGGCGTGGCTTGGAGAGCCAATCCCTGATAAGGTTGAGGATGGAATACTACTCGCTGAGGAGATTGCGGACCTCGACCTGAGCGGCACGAAGCTTCTGACTCTTTCGGCTTGCGAGACCGCACTCGGTGATGTCAC
>ERZ808277.272-NODE-272-length-18579-cov-5.144947_pt1 | contig 18579 bp, 7 predicted proteins | sample MGYA00521240_ERZ808277 | MGnify/ENA primary metagenome ERZ808277 (study PRJEB31516, sample SAMN03275599) | gut metagenome | biome: mammalia-associated habitat; material: feces | host: Papio cynocephalus | place: Kenya | collected 2012-07-17 ... | reverse complement strand
TTGTGCGCTGTCCACGGCCCTTGTGTCCCTTCCCCTTCAGGATTTCCCGGCTCTCACGCACCCTCCGGAGTCGTTATAGCCCCACTTCGCTTCCCGCCAGTGCCATCAGCGCCCTCCGGAAGCGTTATAAGCCCTTTTTGCCCCTCGTCAGCGCCTCCCGCGAGTTGTCAACAGTCTGTTACCCCACGCCTGATTTTTGTATCCACGTTTACATACGTATTTCCTTGCATACATTCCCACAAAGTCATTTTCAGCCAGATAGCCCCTATCTCGCTGCACATGTATATAAATTGTATGCAAATTATTCACTCTTAAATAATTAATACTATGCTAAAAATCTCTAAGGACGGAGTTTCCGTCATCGCTGTGTTAGACAGGCGCAGAGCAAAAAAATCAGGTGTTTTCCCAGTCAAAATCGAGGTTGTTTACAGCCGGATCCAGAAGTACTACCCAACAGGCGTTGACCTCCCTGCTTCTGAGTGGAAACGAATATCCTACTCCAAGCGAATGCCAGATTGCCATGCTGACATCATCACGAAATTCAATCAGATAAGCGCGGAAGTTGAAGCCCTGCTTGAAAAGGGAACGTTCTCTTTCGAGGCTCTTGAGGCCAGAATGGGCAAACCCGTTGACAAGACGCTAAACGCATCGCTTGAGTCAATGATGGACAAATTTCAGACTGAGGGGAGGATAAACTCGTATTACCGTTGCCGCACAACTCTGAAAAATGTCGAGAGGTTTGCCGGCAAGGACGTCTTATTCAGCAAATTATCTGTTTCTTGGTTTAACTCTTTCGAGAATTTCCTCAAGAAGGAAAAGAAGGCCGTGACCACAATCTGTATCTATATGAAAACTCTTCGCTGCGTTATGAACGAAGCCGCTGCCGCCGGTTTGGTCAAGGAATCCATGTTCCCGTTCGGCCGTGGCAAATACATCATTCCTAAAGGTAGTTCCAGAAGCCTCGCTCTCTCATACGATCATATTCGTAAAATAGTTGCCTACAAGGGAACTGCTTCCAGAGAGCGCTACCGCGATCTTTGGCTCTTCTCTTATCTATGCAATGGCATCAACTTCCGTGACATGCTGTTCCTTAAATATAAGAATATAATAGACGGCGAAATCTGTTTCCTTCGTTCCAAGACCGCTCATGCCTATGGCGGCTCCAAGATCATCTGCGCGGTGATCACCCCAGAGATGCTTGACATCCTTCGCCGTTGGGGCAACCCATATGACGGCAACCCTGAAACACTCTTGTTTGACTATGCCGAAGGGGCAACTGACATGCTTTCGATTTCCAACACTGTCCGAAAGGTCATCAGTATGTGTAACAACGCTTTGAGGAAGATAGCGGAAGAATTGGGCATCCCACGGTTCACGACTTATTCAGCAAGGCATAGTTTCGCCACTGTTCTCCTTCGTCAAGGCGTTGACCTGACGTACATCTCGGAATCTCTCGGCCACTCCAGCCTGATGGTCACCGAGCACTATCTTGGAGGCTCAGACCGCCTTGACAGAATGCGCAATGCCCGTCTCCTGACCAATTTCTAGAATATATTAGTTTAGGTCATATCCTTATCCTCCGTGTACCGTCCCCGCTTCCATCGGTCGCAGAGCCTGCCGAAGCGCCCATGACCATATATGCCGCTGAACCTGTCGAAGCGCCCGGAGGAATTCTCCTTCATAAAGAGCCGTATAAGCCGTAGCATAAGAAGAGCAGAGGCCGCCTCATGTATGCAAACCGTATGTGGGAAGCCTTCCCGACTCACTGAATATGTCCGTTCCAGAAGCGTGTGGCGGAGATTTCCGCCGCAAAAGGAGTGTCACTCCTAGTAATAAATATGTTTTGCGGCCCCCACGAGAGGGTACTCCATAACACAACGACAAATATATGGGTTTAATTTTTCATAAACAAGATTTTTCTTCAAGAAATCACCGAAAAAGGGCGAAAAAAGTGTTTGTCACTAGGAGTAACATGTTTAACATTTTTTATTAACAATTATCCTTTATGAAAAAATTTTTTAGATTAGTTTCGACGCTGGCCGTAGCGGGTCTGGCGTTCGCGTACACAGGATGTACGGACTACTCTGAGGATGTCAATAGGCTCGACGAGCGTATTGACGGGCACATCGCCACAACCGAGGAGCAGTACAAGAAACTTGAGGAGGCTGATGACAAGCTCCGGAAGGAGATTGACGCCGCCAATGCGTCAATCAAGTCTCTTCAGGACAACACCGCCTCGCTTAAGGAAGAGCTGACTGCTCTCGCGACGAAGCACGATGCTGACATCAAGGCTGTGAAGGAGGCTCACGCGGCCGACAAAGCGACCATCGAGAAGACCATCGCCGACAAGGCTCAGGAACTCACCAACGCCCTTACGGCTCTTGACACCAAGTATGCCGGAGAGATCTCAAAGCTTGCTGAGGCTTACAAGCAGGCTGACACAGAGCTTAAGAACCAGATTCTGCAGAATGGTGAGAAGATCACCGCCCTCCAGTCTGATGTGAAGAACATCACCGATGTTGTGATTCCTGCCGTCCAGAAGCAGATCACTGACCTTGCGGCTGCGGCGGATGCCACTTATGCCACCAAGGTTGAGCTCACCAACGCCACCGCTGAGGTTGTCGCCCTCGTGAACGAGAAGACTTCTGCCCTCGAGACCCGTCTTGCTGACGTGGAGAAGAGGCTCGGAGAACTTTCTACAGCCCACAACGCCCTCAAGGAGGACTTCGACGCCACCAAGGCCGCGCACGCCGCATCCCTTGCCGAGCTTAACACCAAACTCGCAGCCCTTGAGGAGACCCATAGCTCTGACATAGAAGAGGTCAAGGGTCTTATCGCGACCGCCAACGAGGCAATCGAGGCTGCTCAGACGGCCGCTGACGCCGCCGCTGACGCCGCTAAGAAGGCTCAAGAGACCGCTGACAAGGCTGTCGCTGACGCTGCTGCCGCCGCTGCTGCCGCCAAAGCTGCTCAGGAAACGGCCAATGATGCTCTTGGAAAGGTTGACGCTCTCATCGAGGCTCTTGGTGTGTATGCTGCCAAGGGTGCTTTGGAGGCTAAGATCGCTGATCTTGTGGCTGCTGATGCCGCACTTGTCGCAAAGGATGCTGAACTTGCCGCCGCTGACGTTGAACTTGCCAAGAAGTACGCTGAACTTGCCGCTAAGGACGAGGAGTTCGCTGGACTGATCCAGGCGCTTCAGGATGCAGACACCGAACTTGGCAATAAGATCGATCAGGTTGCGGAGGACGCCGACAAGGCTATTGCTGATGCCAAGAAGCAAATTTTCAATGAGATCGCTAAACTCAATGAGACACTTCAGGGTTATGTGAAAGAGCTCTTTGCCGCTGATGAGGCTATGGCTAAGGACATCGAGAAACTTTTCAACGAGAAGTTCAACTCCGCTGATTTCGCTGAGACTTTCAAGACTGCTTACGAGGCAAGATTCCAGAACGATTTCGATGGCGCTTTCACCAAGGCTTGGACTGAGACATTCCAGCCTGCGTTCAACACCGCTTTCGAGACCGCTTGGGGCACAAATTTCCAGCCTGCGTTTGACACCGCTTTCAGCACTGCTTGGGAAACTAACTTCCAGAGTTCATTCAACACCGCTTTTGAAACGGCCATCGCTGGTGCTATCGCGGACAATGGCGTTGTAAGTGAGGCCATCCTTGAGAAGGTTAACGCCGCCAAGACGGATCTCATCAACAATAAGATCAAACCTCTTGAGGATAAGGTAGACGCCGCTGTCACCCGTATCGACGATACTATCGGCGACATCATCCTCGTCATCGGAGACCTTGCGAACCGCATCCAGAGCGTGACATTCGTCCCTGAGTACGATGACATGTGCGCTTCTCTCTATTACTACTATATCTATAATGAAAAGGCCGGCAAGTCATATCCACTTTCAGACAAGACCGTTGTCGCCAGCTTCGAGGTTTACCCTCGCACTCAGGCTGAGGATGTGGCAAAGATGCTTGAGAGCGGCAAAGCATCCATCGTCGCTGTCCCTCTGAAGCACCACTTTACTCGCGGAGCCGCTGAGGCTGCCACCGCCACAATCAAGTCGGCTGTCGCTGCTGCGAACGGAATCGTCAAGGTAGAGGCCATCTTCGGAGAGGGCGTTGACTACGAACTTCCTGAATATCCTAGCGGTACCCCTGTCATCTCTTCTGCCGCCGACCACGCTTCATCATTCGCCATCGCCCTCCGCGTAGAGGCCCCAGCCGAAACAGAGATCAACACTGTGGATGAAGAGGGTAACGCAAAAGTCGAGAAAAAAGACGCCGGCAAGTACATCGAGTCCGCCTACGTTCCTGTAAGGCTCTCCGCCGGCTGCGAATTGACAGATGCCTTCACGATTTACGACTTTACGAACGAAGTAAAGCTCATTGATAATTCTAAGATTCAGAAGGAATGGTCAGACGCTCCTGCCGTTTGGAACTATTTCAAGGGTTACGATTACGCTGTTTACATCGCTGACTTCAGGAAAGGCGAGACATTCGAGGATGCCAAGTACAGAACCATCGCTGATGCTGCCGCGATCATGAACGTTGATCCTGCCAAGATCACCCCTGCGATGACTGTCGCCGCCGCCGCCGATCCAAAGGCCAACGCCAAGTTCTTCAGCAAGGTTGACTTCGAGATGACTCTCGCTGCCGCTTACATTTCCATGAACGAGACAGAGGTTCTCTCCAACCCTAAGGCCGCTGTAGGCTCACACATGACCCACACCGCCAACTTCTCACTCGCGGGCGTCAAGAACGTGATTCCGGTTAAAACCGCCGACTACGAGATCATCCGTCGCAAGGTTACCTTCGATGTAACTCCTTATGATGCCAACCGCATTGACTGGTCTTACAAGAAGGCTAAGGAACTTACGAAGAAGATTGAATCTGGCGTAGCATACGACAAGGACATCACATTCGACGAGTGCTATGTGACCAAGAAGGAGAGCGCTGAGAGCAAGTATCTTGAGACATATCCTGAGACAATCGTTTCACTCGGTGATATTCTTAAGTTGAGACCTGAGTATAAGGTGACCAGCACTATCAATGATAAGACAGTTGAAGTACCTGTCACCAAGGCTCCTATCCAGATTACTAAAGTTGCTGACAAGGTAGAAGATGTCGCTAAGGTTGTTATTAAGGGTAGAACCTATAACTTCTCTCAGCTAGGTGACAACAATTATGTAGTCAAGGCCATCTATAGTGTTGATGATAACCAGACCGACTACATCATCAACTTCAAGTATGTTCTCGGTAAGATGGCTGAGAATCAGACTGTGACCCTCCCTGCGAAGGCGTTCAAGTTTAACTCTAAGGATCCTTCCTTCAAGGTAACTTACGATGTTGACGAGTACCGCAAGCCTCTCGTTGACGCCATCGGCGGATACTTCGCTGACGCCAAGACCCTTTGGGCTTCCGTTAACGAGGAGAAGGTGGTAAAGACTCAGAAGTTTAACGCTGTCATCGATGGCAAGAAGGTTACTTCATTCCCTGCCACATCTGTTACGGCCATCAATGTTACCGATGATGGTGTCAACGTTGTTGTTGACAGGGCTGACCTCAAGACATTCGAGGACACCTTCAGTTACGAGGCGACACGCAAGACTTGGTACGGTGTCACCTACACCTTCACGACCGAAAGCGCTCTTGCCTTCGAGAAGCCTGACTTCAAGCTTGCTCCGGCTCCAGACCGTCTGAGTGACAAGTGGGAGGGTACAATCCTGCCAGAGGCCAAGTACGACAAGTATGTCCTTAAGCAGGATATCGACCTTAGCAAGTATGTCATCGTTGTAGGTCTTGACGGAAAGCAGAAGGAAATCACCGAGGATAAACTTGCCATCCAGTACGAGCAATTGATTAAGAAGGATGATGCTAAGAACGGTGTCCTCAGAGCTCCAAGGATTGACGAAGTTACAGGTCTCGTTAAGGTTATCCCTAATGCTGCTGCGCCTCAGTACCCTACAATTGCGCCATACTTCATCAACTGGCTCACCAAGGATAGGGATGCCTCATACACGGCTCGCTATGACGAGATCGGTGCTACCCTTTACCTTGATGGCATTAAGCTCGGCGATCAGGAGGTCATGAAACTCTCTACTAAGCGTCCTGTCACAAAGTTCGAGTTTGACAAGGTGGTGAAGACTGTTCCGGTGGGCTCAACCGGTGAGACTGTCAAACTTTGGAACAACATGATCATTGAGGGTGTTCTTGAAGAAGGCAACATCGTTAAGCAGGACGCTAAGTCTCTTACTGGCGTTTTTGTCAGCACAGGTACGGTTAAGGGTAAGAAGACCAATCCTTATACTTACGACTGCAAAGTCATCTTCCCTGAGGCCAAGGATGTTCACGTTTTTGTTGGTGGCGAGAAGCAGAGCATCTACAACCTTGAGAAGTTCACTTACGATCATGAGAATGGTACCATCACCTTCACTGGTGACCTCGCTGACCTTGCCAAGTCTGTAGAGTTCAGATTCAACGCCAAGTTGAACTACGTCCTTGACTATGTTCATGTTGATCAACGTGAGGCTGTGGTTTCCGTGACCTTCCAGAAGTAATCAAGTCTAGTCTTTAGACAAACATACCGATTGAGGCCGAGGGCGTTCGCCCCCGGCCTCTTTTTTGTCTGTTCCACGAAAACGCAATTCAAACGCCACGAAAACACCGATTGAAACGCCGTATGTCCGGAAATCAGTGAATATGCTTCCCCAAAGTGCGGAGCAGGTTGCCGCGCGTAAACTGGATGGTTTTTCAGAAGCAAATAATGTCGTCCATGAGTCTCTGGCTGCCCCCTCGGGAAGCGAAAAGTGCGAGAAACGTTTCCCAAGAGTGCGGGATGCACTCTTGAGGAGCAAAAGTGGCCGAAAGTGTTACTCAAGGGATTAGGAGTAAGCCTAAAGCGCATAGTTCCGAAAAGTTACACTGGCTTGTTTGGTTGGTTGTTTGGCGCACTTCTTTTTCTTTACACGTCCTTGTGGGCAAATCTGTATATGCACTTTTACTTCTGAAAATAATTGTAAAAGTTCTGGATCAGATCTGATGATATATAGCTTGAGACTGAGAGCCTCCGTTCACGGTCTCTTTTTCGATTTTCACAGTGGACCCATACCTATGCTCTTACGGATTTACGAAACGCCTTCATCTCAAAGCTGGACAGAAGTACATGGGAAGCACTTCTCCGTGAATACCTTGTGCCATAGCCTTTGAGTTTTTCAGCCCGATTAGGCTTCTGTCAGCGCAGATTCGTCATGTGGCTGAAAGTCTTTTGTGAAATTCACACCATTGCCTTTTTCCGTGTAATGTTCATCCGGCGAAACGCCCTCTGGCCGGAGAAACAAACGATAATACGCATTTCATCCGGCCAGCGAGGCTTTCACCGGACAAACAACTGAGTAAAAGCCTTCGTCTCTTCCGATATGCGGCGCTCTGCGCCTTATTGATGAATGGTAAGGCGCACCGGTGGCTTTTGACGACTACTACTGTATGTCTGTAATAAGAGAGGTTGGCTCCTCAGGACAGTATATTCACAAACCGGGCGGACTTATTCGGCTTTGACGATGATGCCCTTGATCCGCAGGGTTGCGGGCTTCACACGGGATGACATGTAAACCGTGATGGTCTTGTCCATGATCATCGCGCCGGTGTCGTTGGTGAAGGTCACTTTGATCTCGCCGGATTCTCCCGGCTTGAGTGGCTTCCCGGACCACTGCGCCGATGTGCAGCCGCACGAAACCACCACATCACGAATGAATATCGGAATGTCGGTCTCGTTCTTGTACTTGAATGTACAGGTCTTCGGCCCGCTGGCATCGGAGAACGTTCCGAAGTCGTGTATGGTCTTAAGGAACGTCAGTTCCTTGTATTTCGGTTTAGGAGATGACGCTGTTTCCTGAGCGAGCATATTCATTGGCCAAGGTGACGAAGAAATCAGGGTGACGGCCAACACTGCTTTTGCCATCGCTGCCATTAGTTTTTTCGCTGAGTGTCTCATCGTTTCGTTCTGTTCTTTGACTGCTTTTGGATGGCGGCAATACGCGCCATAGCATAATATTAATAGGTGTAATTGGATTTTCTGCCGCCCATACTCTTAGAGGGCTTTCGGGTCTGACCTCATTGGCCGCTGAGCCTGTCGAAGCGACCCGCTCCATTACAACTTCGCCCCCAAAGATAGCGAATATTTCCGTGAAATCCGCATGCAAATCGTATGTCGGCGCCGGCGGCCGCCCGATGAATATGTCCCTCCTGAAAGCGAGTGGCGGAGATTCCCGCCGCGAAAGGAGTGTCACTCCTAGTAACAAATGCTTTTTTGAGCGTTTTTTGGCGATTTCTTGCAGAAAAATCTTGCTTATGAAAAATTAAACCCATATATTTGTCGTTGTGTTATGGAGTACCCCCTCGTGGGGGCCGCAAAACATATTTATTACTAGGAGGAACAACGTTTAACTTTTTTTATTAACATTTATCCTTTATGAACAAATTTTTTAGATTGGTTTCGATGTTCGCCATCGCTGGCGCAACATTCGCGTACACTGGTTGTACGGACTACTCTGAGGATATCGACAAGGCGAACGAGCGCATCGATAACCTCGAGACTGGCCGACTGAAGAATGTCGAGGATCAGGTCAAAGGCCTTGAGACGACCGTCTCCGGGCTGAGCGACGCGAAGGTGAAGGCGGAGGCCGCCATCACCGATCTCCAGACCGCCCTTGGCAAGCTTCAGGAGAAGCATGCCGCAGACATTGCCCAACTCGAGAAGGACTACAAGGCCGCCGACGGCGCGCTGAAGTCCGAGATCGAGGGCAAGATCAACGCCCTCACCACCGATTTCACCAACAAGGTGACCACCCTGAATTCCCAGATCGGTGTGCTCCAGACAAAGGTTGACGGAATCGACAGCACCGTGAAGTCAATCCAGGAGACCATCAAGGGTCTCGCCACCAAGGAGTATGTTGACGGTGTCTTCGCCACGAAGGACGCCCTTGCGAAGGCCAACGAGACCATCTCCGCCCTCAACACCACCCTCGAGACGGTTCAGTCCAAGGTCGCTACTCTTGGTGACGACCTCGCCGCCGTCAAGGTGGACATCGCCGGCATCAACAGCAAGCTGACCGAGGCTCAGACAGCCATCGCTAAGGCTCAGGAAGACGCCACAAAGGCTCTGGGCGAGATCGCCGAGATCAAGGAGGCCCTCAAGACCTACGCCCTCAAGGCTGAGGTTGAGGCCAAGATCGAGGAACTTGTAGCTGCCGACCTTGTCGCCACCGGACGTCTTGACAACATCGACAAGAAGATTGACAGCATCAAGACTCAGATCTCAGATCTGTTTGCCAAGGATGTTGAGTTCGCTGACCAGATCACCCAGCTCTTCAACGAGAAGTTCAACAAGGCTGACTTCGCCGAGGCCTTCAGGACCGCTTACGAGGCAAGGTTCACCACCGATTTCGCCGCCGAGTTCGCCAAGGCTTGGGCAGAGTATTTCCAGCCTGCGTTCAACACCGCTTTCGAGACCGCATGGGACGCCAAGTTCCAGGGTGAGTTCGACAGCGCCCTCGAGAACGTTCTCGGAATCTACGCCGAGAAGGATGCCCTCGCGAAGAAGATCGAGGCTCTTGACGGTGTGGACGAGGACCTTCAGAAGCAGATCACCGCTCTTGACGAGAGACTTGACAAGGCTGTCGAGGACCTCAACGGCAAGATCACGAAGCTTGAGACGAAGGTGGAGCAGTACAACACAGCCCTCAACAACAGGATCGACGCCGTCCTCGGCATCATCGCTGGCCGTCTGACCGGTATTGTTTTCGTTCCTGAGTACTACTACGACGGCGTTCCTGCCATCCTCTTCGAGACCATCGCTTACGATCCTCTCAAGGATGCCGACGAGAACGAGGTTGCCAAGGACAAGATCGATGACGACCAGAACAGCGTTGAGGTTAACAAGTATGCCAAGTTCTCCTCTGCTGTGGCCAAGGCTCAGTACCGTCTGAACCCTAGGACCGTCGGTGTAGACTGCGCTGACTTCTCATTCGTGGGCGACAAGGCGAACTACGTGTTCACAAGAGCCACGGCTCCTGCCGCTCCTGTAAGCATTGTGGGCGCTCCTGAATATGACGCCGCCACAGGTTACGTCACTTTCTCTGTCAAGAAGGACGAGAAGATCAACACTGACAAGAACGTCAACAAGAACCTTGACATCGTGGCCCTCAAGGCCGTCCTCAAGAAGGGTCTCACCGAGGCCGAGGCCAAGGCCGAGCAGAAGCCTGAGGTTTACTCAGAGTACGCTCATGTAAATGAGATCGCTTACTGCGCCGCCGACCTCGCCATATCCGACAAGGCTAACCTTGCGAAGTACGCCAAGGACAAGAAGGCTGCCCACGAGTACGCCAAGACATTCAAGGCTGCCGCTGCGCAGAACCCTGTTTACCCAATGCCTTACGACAAGCCGTTCGACCTCAAGAAACTTGTCGCCACCTGCATCACCACTGACATCGAGACCCCTGGTCTTGAGAATGTTCAGGATCACGCGAATCTTGACCTTGAGAAGTACGGCTTCACCTACAGGTTCTCTGTAGCCCAGACTCCTTATGTAGTTGAGAGCGCCGAGACTAAGACCGACCAGAACACCGTCATCGAGTGCACGAGCGCCGAGAATGGTACCTTCGAGGTTAAGGCCGCCAAGGGTGTTGAGCACAACAGGGAGGCCATCGGCCGCACCCCTATCGTTAGGGTTGACCTCATGCACGGCGATAACATTGTAACCCGTGCCTTCATCAAGCTCGTCATCTCTGTTGACAAGACCTACGAGATCTCAACCATCACTGACAAAGTTCTTGATGTGACCCTCCTTTGCGAGGACGACGCCAAGGCTGTCGTTTCAAGGGAAATCCCTGAGGAGACCCTCCGTGACGCCATCTACCGTGCCCTCAACCTCAACCACGTTGAGTTCTGGAATATGTACGAGTTCGACAAGGCTTGGGTCAACAAGAACAGCAAGGCCAGCGCCATCACGGCTCCTGTGCTCAAGGATGGCACCGCTTCAGACGGAAAGGCCACCAAGAAGGTCGTTTGGAACTTCACTCACAAGGAAGTTGGAGTTGTTAACGAGTTGAAGGATAAGCAAGGTTCAGTGATTGAGGGCTACCTCACATTGAAGAACACTCTTGATGCTTTCAACCAGTATCCTTCTGAAATCACATTCAAGTTCACTGTCAACTTCAAGCTCCCTGCTATTACTGTAGTTCACTCTGAGAAGGAAATCTTCTGGAAGGACGGCGAGCTTCAGGCCAACGTCAACACACCTGCCAGCAAGACTGACGACAGCAAGAACTGCTGGTTCAACACTCCTATCGAGGAGCAGCCGTGGTATGAGCTTTCTGTCAAGGGTCTTCCTTGCAATGAGACACCTGCGTTCAGAATCACTTATCTTGTTGAGAACGGCAAGTCCATTAAGTACACAGGTGCCACTCAGGGTGTCAAACTTGACGAGCTCAACGGTGAGGTTTCAATCTCTCTCGACAAGAGCAACGAGGCTGTCAAGGCCGCACTCAACAGTGAGAATGGACTTCAGGCTAAAGTTGAATGGTTCGCTGTAGGAAAGAGCGGTGACGTTTATGTCCTCCACGAATTCACGGTTAACTTCATCCGTCCTGTAACCCTTAACCTCCCTCAGACGCTTTCTGTTATCGATGCACTTGATAATGGTGACGAGGTTAATGTAGGAATCCCGGGTCTCCTTACCGATTGGAGAGACAGCGTTATCGTTGCTCCTGCAGGTATGATCACAAAGACCGCTGAGGACTACTACTGGAAGAAGACCTGCTCAGGCCACGCTCCAATTGTCATCCCTGGGTACACAAAGATTGTTAAGCCTGCTACGTTTGAAGTAGTTTATGGCGACGCTGAGGCTGAGATTTCTACTGGTGAAACGTACTATGAGGCTACTATCCAGCTTTACAAGAACGATAAGGTCGCTAAGTGGTATGACTATGCTCAAGAATTTCCAGACTTAACACAGTTCTTTACCAATGATTATGGTCTTTGCTATAGAGATCCATACACCAAGGATTGGATTGTATTCCCGTCTGATGGTGAGTCTGTCAAAGGTGATGTATTCGTTGGAACAGGTCGTTCAGAGAATGAGGCTATTCTTCGTGCCAAGGCTCAGGTAGAGGACGCTCTTTACTTGACGGATAATACTCGTGAGGGTCTTGCTACCTACGGTGACATTGATGGAAGGACCTATGAAGTTGCAGTGGTCGAGAAAGAGGCTAAGGCGACCATCAAGTACAGAACCATCGTTGACATCAAGTATGTTCCAGCTGAAACTGTAGAGGTTGAGGCTAAGGTTATCCCTGGAGAGTGCAACCCTATGCCAGGCCCAAGCTCTGACGCTATCGAGGAAGGCTACACTGTAGGTTGCTGGACATGGACCAAGTACAAGTACAATTACTACGACTACGACCTCGGTCAGTACTGGCAGTTCTACGGCCCTATCTCTGACATCGTATTTGACACAGCCAAGGTTTCTACCAACCTCGCCGACAAGAAGCTTCCTTCAGGTGCTTCCCTCGTGCAGGATGGCTACAAGCTCAAGTACAAGAATGTTCTGAGTCCGGTTCTCAAGTCTTACGAGATCTATGTTCCGGTTTCCATCAACTATGGTTGGGGCGTTCTCGCTGACACTCTTACAATTACTGTCATTCCACAGAATTCTGTGAAATAATCTGGTTCGACAGTAACAGTAACACAATAAGGAAAGGGAGTGAAGATTTCTTCACTCCCTTTCTTCTGTTTTTCGCCAGCATGACTGTCTGTGAAAGCCGCTTGCCGAATTGTAAGCCATTATGGCGAGAATATTCATCGGCAATGATGGCGCATGGATGGGACGGCAAGTGGCTTTCTCATTGGTCTCGGAGGCTTCCGTAGGGAAAACTGCCAGACTCTCATGTCGGCTCTGGAACCGGAATCCATTGCATTGGTCAGCATTATCATATTCCTATATTGGATTCAGTGAATTTGTTACGACGCTGAAATAGTTTTGGTTACTCTGGGTAATTTGAATCCTAAATAATTGATATATTTTGCAGATTGGAAAAAATGTCGTAATTTAGCATCGCTAATTATGCAAATTTATATTCAATAATATTATGAAACGTATTTTCGCTATTCTTGCAAGCACAGCGCTTGTTGCTTCTCTGTCCGTAGCGAACGCACAGACGAAGGACTTTGACCCTTATTGGTTCATGCAGATTCAAGGTGGAGCCGCCCACACTATCGGTGAGGCTTCATTCTCTGACCTTATCTCTCCTTCAGCGGCTGTTTCAGTCGGCTATCAGTTCTCTCCGGTTTTCGGGGCAAGACTCAATGTGAACGGATGGCAGGCAAAGGGTGCGGTCAACGGACCTACCACTGTCTATAAGTTCAACTACATCGAGGGTGCGGCCGATGTCATGATTGACGTAGCTTCTATCTTCGCCGGCTATAAGTTCGACAGAACCCTCAACCCATACATCTTCGGTGGTGTGGGCGTGAACTATGCTTTCAACAATGACGAGGCCAACGACGCCAAGATTGTTGAGAAGTTCGTTGACGGTTATCTTTGGGATGGCAGCAAGGTTTCACCTGCTTTCAGAACTGGCGCCGGTCTCAACATCAGACTCTCTGACGTGATCGCCCTCAACCTCGAAGGAAACTGCAGCTTCCTTGATGACCACTTCAACTCAAAGAAGGGCTCAAAGGCTGACTTCCAGATCAAGGCTGTCGCCGGTCTTACCTTCAGCTTCGGTAAGGCTAAGCCGGTTCCTGCTCCGGTTCCTGTTCCTGCACCTGCACCGGTTGTAAAGCCGGAACCAGAACCAGAACCAGTGGTAGAGGAGAAGGTAGAGGTTGTTCCTGCATTCGAGTCACTTTCACGCAACATCCTCTTCGTCATCAACAAGTGGGACATCCGTGAGAGCGAGCAGCTCAAGATCGACGAGGTTGTCGAGGCTCTCAAGGCTAATCCTGACACAAAGGTTCGTGTTTCCGGTTACGCTGACAAGGCCACCGGTACCGCCAAGAGAAACAAGTTCCTCTCCGAGAAGAGGGCTGAGGTTGTCGCTGAGGCTATCGTTGCCGCCGGCATCGACAAGGACAGAATCATCACTGAGTACTTCGGTGACACAGTCAACCCATTCGAGACTCCGGAGGAGAACCGTGTGGCTGTCTGCCTCGTCAAGTAATTGTGGCGTGATAATTGAACAGATAAAAGGCTGGGTTTCAAACCCCGGCCTTTTTTTGAGAATAAAATCAGTTAGTTAATATTACATTTTTATTATGAGAATTGTACGTGTTACTGGCAGGGAAATCCTCGATTCAAGAGGAAACCCTACAATTGAGTGTGAAGTAGAACTCGAGTCCGGCATCATCGGTGTGGCTTCCGTGCCATCCGGTGCGTCAACCGGTGAGAATGAGGCTCTTGAGCTTCGTGACGGTGATCCTAAGCGCTACGGCGGAAAGGGCGTCCTCAAGGCTGTCGCCAACATCAACGAGAAGATCGCTCCGGAGATCATCGGAATGTCCTGCCTTGAGCAGAGGGCTATCGATGAGGCCATGATCAAACTTGACGGCACCGCCACAAAGAGCAACCTCGGCGCCAACGCCATCCTTGGTGTTTCCCTCGCTGTCGCTCATGCTGCCGCCAACTATCTTGACATTCCTCTTTACCGTTATATCGGCGGAACCAACGGCCATGTTCTTCCTGTTCCTATGATGAACATCATCAACGGTGGAGCTCACTCTGACGCTCCTATCGCTTTCCAGGAGTTCATGATCCGTCCTGTAGGTGCCAAGAGCATCGCTGAGGGCGTAAGAATGGGCGCTGAGGTGTTCCACGCTCTCCAGAAGGTTCTCAAAGGCCGCGGACTTTCCACCGCTGTCGGTGACGAGGGTGGTTTCGCTCCTGCCCTTAACGGCATCAACGACGCTCTCGACTGCATCATGCAGGCCATTGAGAAGGCCGGCTACAAGCCAGGCGCTGATGTGACCATCGCGATGGACTGCGCCGCTTCCGAGTTCTGCTTCAAAGAGGGAGACAAGTTCTTCTACGACTACAAACAGCTCAAGACCGGTCTTGCCAAGGATCCGGAGGGAAAGAAACTCTCAACCGAGGAGCAGATCGCTTACCTTGAGGAACTCATCACCAAGTACCCTATCGACTCCATCGAGGACGGCCTCAGCGAGGAAGACTGGGAAGGTTGGGTTAAGCTCACCGCTGCTATCGGTGGCAAGTGCCAGCTCGTAGGTGACGACCTCTTCGTTACCAACACCAAGTACCTTGAGAAGGGTATCAAGATGGGAGCCGGCAACTCTATCCTCATCAAGGTCAACCAGATCGGTTCCCTGACCGAGACTCTCGACGCGATCGAGATGGCTCACCGTCACGGCTACACCACCGTCACCTCTCACCGTTCCGGCGAGACCGAGGACACTACGATTGCTGACATCGCTGTCGCTACCAACAGCGGCCAGATCAAGACTGGTTCCCTCAGCCGTACAGACCGTATCGCCAAGTACAACCGTCTGATGAAGATCGAGATGGAACTCGGCGAGACCGCACAGTATGGTTACAAGAAGCTCAAATAATTTATGAATATACTCTGACGGGTATATCAAAAAGTCTGAATAATGGCGGGTCTGATGTTAAAATCGGCCCGCTTTTTTGTCATTAGGGAGAATTTGTGTAAATTTGGCTTAGATTTTTCAGCAGTTGGATTTCGCCGCGTGAGCGGTATGTTAACAACCATATTCAAATAATGGCAGAAAAAGAAAACATAGGGTACATTGCCCAGGTCATCGGGCCTGTGGTGGATGTCCATTTCGATGTGACTGACGAAGAGGCGCAGCTTCCGCGCATTCACGATGCTCTTGATGTTGATCGGGGTGATGGTAAAAAGCCTTTGGTCGTTGAGGTTCAGCAACATATCGGTGAAGACACTGTAAGGTGTGTCGCTATGGACTCTACGGACGGCCTTAGGCGCGGAATGAAGGCTGTGAACACCCACGCTCCGATTTCGATGCCTACAGGTGCGCAGATCAGAGGACGTGTGATGAACGTTGTCGGGGATTCCATCGACGGTCTCGGCAATCTGAATGAGACTGCCACCTTGCCTATTCATCGCGAGCCTCCGAAATTCGAGGATCTGAAAACCTCGCAGGAGGTTCTTTACACCGGAATCAAGGTCATCGACCTTCTTGAACCTTATCTGAAAGGCGGAAAGATCGGCCTTTTCGGCGGAGCCGGTGTGGGCAAGACGGTGCTTATCAAGGAGTTGATTAATAACATCGCCAAAAAACATAACGGATTCTCGATTTTTGCGGGAGTGGGGGAGCGTACCAGAGAGGGTAACGACCTGCTTCGTGAGATGATTGAGTCCGGTGTCATCAAGTACGGTGACGAGTTCGTGAAGTCGATGGAGGAAGGCCATTGGGATCTTTCCAAGGTCGATCGCAAGGAACTTGAAAAGTCTCAGGTTGCGATGGTGTTCGGCCAGATGAACGAACCGCCGGGAGCCCGCTCTTCCGTGGCTCTTTCCGGACTGACCCTCGCTGAGTCATTCCGAGACAGCGACAGGGGAGACGGTCCGAGGGACATCCTGTTCTTCATCGACAACATATTCAGGTTCACCCAGGCAGGTTCAGAGGTTTCCGCCCTTCTGGGCCGAATGCCTTCAGCCGTGGGTTATCAGCCGACGCTTGCCACTGAGATGGGCCAGATGCAGGAGCGCATCACTTCGACTAAGAACGGATCAATCACTTCTGTACAGGCGGTTTATGTGCCGGCTGATGACTTGACCGACCCTGCTCCTGCCACCACCTTCTCGCACCTTGACGCGACCACCGTGCTCAGCAGAAAGATCACTGAGTTAGGAATATATCCGGCTGTGGATCCGCTGGAGTCCACTTCCCGGATTCTTGACCCGAACATCGTTGGTCAGGATCATTACGACATTGCGCAGAGGGTCAAGCAGATCCTTCAGAGGAACAAGGAACTTCAGGACATCATCGCCATCCTCGGTATGGACGAGCTTTCGGACGAGGATAAGCTGACCGTGAACCGTGCCCGCCGTGTGCAGAGGTTCCTGTCGCAGCCGTTCGCTGTGGCTGAACAGTTCACGGGCGTGCCTGGCGTGATGGTGGACATTCAGGACACGATCGATGGCTTCCGCAGGATTCTTGACGGAGAGGTGGACTACCTGCCGGAGCAGGCGTTCCTCAATGTCGGAACCTTGGAAGACGCGATAAAGAAGGGCGAGGCTATCCTTGCTCAGGCGAAGTAGGAATATACTAAAGTAAGAATATGTCAGAGAAAACTTCAGAGTTGGTTTTGGATGTCATTTCCCCTGAAAGAACGCTAGTGCATGCGGTGGTGGATTCTGTAGAACTTCCCGGCACGAAAGGTCGTTTCGAGGTTCTGAAGAACCATGCCGCGTTGATTTCATCGCTGGAGAGGGGACGTGTGGTTTTCCGTACCGGCGAGAAGACTGAAAGTGTGGACATTTCCTCTGGCTTTGTGGAAATCAATGACAATCACGTTGTCGCTTGCGTGGAACTGTGATGAGAAAGTGGATTTACATATTCATTTGCCTTTTGCTTCCGTTGTCTTTGGCCGCGGAGCCTTCTTCTCCGGTCGCTGAGCTTGTCGAAGCGCCGGTGGTTCGACAAAGCTCACCAACCTCTAGTGCCTTCGACATGGATGAATATCTCTACGGCCATGTCCGCGACTCCTACGAGTGGCACATCACCACGGTGAACGGCCACCACGTCAGCATCCCGCTGCCGGTGATCCTCATAAGCAAGACCGGGAACGGCTTTCATATATTCAGTTCCAAGCATTTGGCGCATGGGGAATATGAAGGTTTCCACATCGCCCCCTCCGGCAGCAAGTACGAGAACAAGATAGTCGAATGCAACGCAGACGGCTCAGAGGTAAGGCCTTGGGACTTTTCCATAACCAAGAACGTGTTCGGCCTGATGATCAACTGCGCCCTGCTGCTGTTCATCGTGCTCGGAACCGCCAGATGGTACAGGAAACATGATGCCCGTGAGGAAGCCCCGAAAGGCGGGATCGGCCTTATGGAGATGCTTGTGACGATGATCGAGGATGATGTCATCAAAAGTTGCGTGGGAGAGGACTACAAGAGATACTCGCCTTACCTGCTGACGGCGTTCTTCTTCATATTCGTAAACAATCTGATGGGAATCGTGCCGTTCTTCCCTGGAGGGGCGAACATTACGGGAAACATCGCCGTGACGCTTGTGCTGGCGCTGTTCACGTTCTTCATCGTCAACATATTCGGTAACAAGCATTACTGGAAAGACATTCTTTGGCCGGATGTGCCGACTTGGCTGAAAGTGCCTCTGCCTCTGATGCCAGCGATAGAGTTAATCGGCATATTCACAAAGCCTTTCAGCTTGATGGTCAGGCTTTTCGCCAACATCCTTGCTGGTCACTTCATGATCCTTGGAGTTGTGGCCGTAATTTTCCTTACCGCTGAGTTGGGAGCTGCTCTGAACGGCAGCCTTACGGTCGTGGCGG
>ERZ808277.271-NODE-271-length-18646-cov-40.609650_pt1 | contig 18646 bp, 16 predicted proteins | sample MGYA00521240_ERZ808277 | MGnify/ENA primary metagenome ERZ808277 (study PRJEB31516, sample SAMN03275599) | gut metagenome | biome: mammalia-associated habitat; material: feces | host: Papio cynocephalus | place: Kenya | collected 2012-07-17 ... | reverse complement strand
TTTTGTGCCATAAAATCACGTGAGATTATGGCTAAAAGAATTACGGATGAGGATCTTCGGCTGAACCTGATTGTCAACGGAGACGGCGGAAGAAAGGAGATGCTGGCTTGGGAAAGGCAGATGAATGATTTGCAGAGTTCTATCAAGAAAACGAGAGCTGAACTCAAGAATATGGAGAAGGCCGGGAAGACGGGGTCTCAGGAATATCAGAACCTGACGAAGACTCTCAAGGATCAGGAGAAGACCTTGACTGAATGCAGGGATAAATACAATAAACTCCAAAGTGCCATATCCCTTGAAAACAAGACATTGGCGGAACTTCGCAACCATCTGAAACTGACTCAGGCGGCTCTCAGCAAGGCGGTTCCCGGAACGGAGAACTGGAAGAGGCTTAACGCGGAAGTCCAGAAGACAAAGGCAAGGCTGAAGGAACTGACCTCACAGTCCGGACAGACAAAAGGGGCTCTGGAGAAGTTGTCGAGCGTCAAGGCCGGTGCTTTGGCAGCGTTCGCTGCGATTGCGGGAGCGATCAGAGGTGTGGCAAAGGCTTTCCAGAAAATCGTGGACTTCGAGCAGGCCAATGCGAACCTTTCAACCATCATCGGCAAGAATGTCAAAGACATCGAAGCGCTGACATATTCAGCGATGGAGCTTGGACGGACAACTGAATATACCGCCTCGCAGGTCACGCTCCTTCAGACGGAACTTGCCAAGCTGGGTTTCAAGGAGAACTCCATCATGGACATGCAGGAATCGGTTCTGCATTTCGCCACGGCCATCGGGACCACTCTTCCGGAAGCGGCAGCCATGGCAGGTGCCACATTGAGGATGTTCGGGCTTGACGCCAAGGACACGGCAGACACTCTTGGTGTACTCGTTCAGGGAGCCAACAACAGCGCGCTCGGTTTCACGTACTACCAGACAGCTATGGCCACGGTCGGACCAGTGGCAAAGACTTTCGGGTTCTCACTACGGGACACGGTGGCCTTGCTCGGAACATTGGCCAATGCTGGCTTTGACGCTTCATCAGCGGCCACGGCCACAAGGAATATTCTGTTGAACCTTGCGGATTCGAGTGGCAAGCTTGCGGTCGCTTTGGGTAAGCCTGTAAGCACGTTCCCTGAACTGATGGATGGTCTCAAGACGTTGAAGGCGCAAGGCGTTGACCTTAACACCACGTTGGAGCTGACGGACAAAAGGTCGGTTTCGGCATTCAACACGTTCTTGGATGGTGCGGACGCGGCTATGAATCTCCGAGACTCGTTGGACGATGTCAACGGGGTTCTGAAGAATACCGCAGAGGAGAGAATCAACACGGTCGAGGGTTCTGTCAAACTGTTGCAGTCGGCTTGGGAAGGGTTGATCTTGTCGTTCAAGGATTCCTCCGGTGTTATCAAGGACACTATCGACTGGTTGACCCGATTGACGGAATCCGTATCAAATTTTGTCAATAAGAATAGCAAACAGGGCTATTATCAGCAATATGTCCAGAGCCTTAAGGCTGCATCTGAAAGCATGACACGTGATGAACTTGTTCAGTATATCTACAAGCAGCAAGAAACACTTGCGAATACCGCACGAGCTGTCAGGGAAGGTGCGAACAAACAATCCGGAAAATGGGTCGACGGAAGTGCCATGAACTCCATGGCAAGAGTAGCAGAAGGTGAATTGGAAGGATTCAATATGGCAGCAGCCACTTATCTTGAAGGCGATGAAAACATCATAGGACCTGTTCGGGATAATGATTATTCGGTCGCTGCGCCTGTCGAAGCGTCACAAAACAATGTTTTGGTCGGAGCAAAAAAGATGGGTAACAGCCAATGGTCTCTGAGCAATGATGAGGCGTTATTGAAGGCTAAGGCGGAACTGACACGGCAGTACAATGAGAAGGAGATCGCTTCGCAGGAGGAATATGACGATAGGATTTATGAGCTGGAAGTGGCGACGCTGACGGCCCGGTTGGCGGCTCATAAGGAGAAGGGAGCGGACAGGACCAAGATCGAGAATGATTTGCAGGAGAAGATCAAGAAGCATTCGGAGGATGCGTTGAAGAGGCAGCAGGAGAACGAGAAGAAGGCCGCTGAACTGAGCAAGGAGGGGACGGCCATCATCAACGAGGTGGAGACCGACAAGACCAAGGCTGCGATGGATGGTGAAGAGGCGCGGTACCAGGCCGAATTGAAGAAGTTCAAGGAGACGCAGGTTCTGTACGAGAATCAGGCGGCAGTGCTTGAGGCGATTGAGAAGAAGCATCAGAATAAGTTGTTGAAGATTAAGGAGGATGCTTCAAATAGGCAGTTGACGAAATTAGAACAGGAACATAACCTGGAGAGACAAAAAATACTACTATCGTATTCTGGAGATGAAGTATATGCGACGGAAAAAAAGAGGCCGCATTCTGTAAAACTCTCCAAGTCCGCCAAGAGCAAGGATGAGGCTTTAGTCGCTGAGGATTTACGTTATTTGATTGAACTCCAAAAAGAGTTGGAGAGAATTACAAGTAAAGGCGAATTGGATGGCATTAAGCTTCCTCAAGAAGAACTGGACAACTATAATCTCAAACTTGAGCAGACCAAAACCAAGATTAATGAGTTGATTGTGGCTCAAAACAAGGGCAGGGCAAGTCTGTTTAGAGGAGAGGGGGGAAGCTTGTTCGGCGTTACACAAGATCAATGGAACCAACTCTTTGCTAATATCAGGACCGGCAAGACTTCTGCCACTGACTTTCTCAATGCTCTTTCTGGAATCGGAGGTGCCGCACAAGAAGGATATAAATTGGCAAATCAAGCGATAGCACTGACCAATGCTAAGGAAGAAAGAGATTTGAAGCAATTCCAAAAGAATAATGAGAAGAAAAAGAAGGCTTATAAATCAAGGCTTGACGCTGGTTTGATGTCGCAGGAGCAATATAACGCAAGGGTCGAGGAGATGGAAGCGGAGGAAGAGGCAAAGCGTGAGGAAATGGAGCGTAAACAAGCCACCAGAGCACGACGAATGGCTTTGGCTCAGGCCATCATCGACACCTCTCTTGCAGTTATGAAGACTTACGTTCAGTGGGGCGGCTGGCCACAAGGCCTTGCGCCAGCTCTCATAATGGCCGGTATCGGCGCAGCTCAGGCGGCGTTGATAGCCTCTACGCCAACCGGATATGAAGAGGGTGGCTTTGTGAACACTCGGAGAGCGCAGGACGGGAAGGCGTTCAAGGCACGGTTGTCTCCGGACAAGAGGGGGTTCGTGTCCTCCCCTACCGTGCTTGTGGGTGAGAATGGCGGGGAATATGTGATTCCGGCTGACGGGTTGCGCAATCCGACTTTGTTGCCGTTCGTGGCCACGATGGAGGAGGCTCGGAAGGCGGGAACGTTGAAGAGCCTAAACTTCGAGGCGGTATATCCAGTGGGAGCGGCCATCGGTCGGGAAAGCGGCGGGTTCACGGGGACTTCGACAAGTTCAGTGACCGGAAGCGGATCAGTGAGTGGTGGGGATGTCGCTTCGACAAGCTCAGCGACCGATGCAAAGCTTTTGGAGGCTATCGAGCTTCTGAACAAAAGGCTTTCCGTGCCTATCAAGGCGGATGTGTCTATGCTAGGCAAGAACGGGATCATCGAGCAGACGGAGAAGTACAATCGTGCCAAACGCAGGAGCACTTACGGCGGCTGATGCGGTTCTGAAGTTAGACATCCTCCGGCACGGCAAGACGGTGGAGTGATTTTTGCAAGACGATGGAGGACACTAATTCTGAATGAGTATGAGAAGATTAATCGTTGCTTTTGCTATAATGCTGATTGGGTTCAGCGGGGAGTGTTTCGGAAGGAAGTTGGCTGATCCGGACACGCTTACGTTCAAGAAGACATATCCGATGCCAGGGATTAGCAATGATGAAATTCGCAGTTTTATCGCGGATTGGCCATGGAAGAGCGCGGGACTGGAATATTGTGGGATTCCTGTCGGCTATTTCGGATACGATGCGATGAGTTTCCGGGGACGCTTCCGTGATCAGAAACTCAAAAGTACTACGGCAGACATCTATTCGTACATCTATTTATATTTTAGGGACGGCGCATTTGACCTTGTGTTTACCGATATTACGGCCTATTGGAGGAATAATTATATTGATCATTTATCTTCAAAGGATGACAGATTCAACCGCAATGTATTTTGGCGGATGTCGTATAGTATGAAGATCCTTGACCAGATAAGGGCTCGTTCAAAGGAGTTGTTCGAGATAGTCACCGCCTCGATGGACAATTACCTTGAGGTCGGGCCACCGGTGGAGCTGAAAAATGTTGGATAAAACTCAAAACAGAGAATGTCTAAACAGCAAATACTATAATAAACTGAAATATATGTCCTTTGTGGCCGCCTGAGGGCGGCTATTTTTGTGCCATAATTCTTGGGATTATGGTTAGGATATTGACTAAGGACTACACGGAGCTGGATCTTACTAAGGGGTTTGAGTTCCAGATCGAGATGGAGAACCCGATGCTGGAGGAGGATCATATTCCTTCGGCTTTCAGCACGCAGATCTCGTTTCCGCCTTCACCGGTGAACCGGAAGGTGTTCGGGTACACGCCCGCGATGTTTCTGGCTCCGAACGTGAAGAGGCTGGAGGCTTCGGTATGGATCGGGGGTGTGCCGTTTGTGAGCGGGACGCTGGTGTACGACGGAATCGAGGACGGGTATCTGATGTACACGTTCACGGAGAAGGTGGTGGAGTTGGAGGGGAAGATCTGGAATCAGGAGTTGCTTCCTTTTAACGCTACATCCTTGCCTACAAACAACGCCATTTTTCGTACACCGTTATTAATCAATAAGCAGCACGTTGCGGATCATCCGTATTCCGAGGAGGATGTTTCTGAAGCTTGCAGACTAAAATACTATAACTACCAAGACTCTAAGACTAATCTTGAGTACGAGTCTTTTATTCCAGCCATCTTTGTTTCCGCCATTATCAAGAATTCCCCGATTGATTACCCGTCTGACATCCTCGGATCGAAGGCGGAAGATTACCCTTTGGCAATCTTAGGCACATATCATGAGATTCTGTTCGACAATCTCCATAAAGGAGATGGTGGGAAACCAACGACAAGCGACACTTCTACAGATATAGCAAGATTTCTTCCGGATATTACCTTGTCTGAATTGCTTGCTAATATTGGAAAGATATTTTGTTCGGCTTTCTTCCGTGAAAACAACCGGTTGGTGATGAAACCTATTCAATCCATACTAGAATCGTCAGCGATTGATTTGGATGATAAGATCTCCGATGATTTCTCTTCCGAAATAGAGCCAGCCTCGAAATATAAGTTCGGCTACCAGGAGGACGATTCCGGTAATTACAACATGGAAAATCTCGAAAAAGACTTAGCCAATGGAGAAGTCACATCGTTCGCTGACCTTTTCATTTCCTCCATATTGGATAAATTCAACGAAAACTACACTGTAATTTTCGTTGAAAACACAGGAGACCTATACTCAGGCAGACGTTACACTGCCAAAATCGGGTCGCATGTTGAAAAGTATTACGAAGAAGTCACTGAAGGAGAGTCAACGGAACTTGTCGAAAAGGAGCGCGTCGTGGATGACTATGGAACCTTTTATGATTCAGATGTCATCTATCAAGGCAGCAAAACGAAAGAATTCTCCATCAAAGAAGAGGATGCCGATGATTTTGACTGTATATCCGATTTTTCGGCTGTCAGATGTACCCCTGAACGGACACTCGAGGGATCTTACTTCGCACCTATCATCGAGCAAGAGTCATCTTCGTCCGACAGAAGCAAAAGGACTTATGTGGGAATCATACACAACGACGGTTGCCTTGTCAGCAACGGGTGTTTTGGAGCGTTGACACGGATGGACGCCATGTTTCAGGGCAAAGGTTCAATCACACCCGATGCCCTTTGGGACAAGTACCACAAGGCGTTCGCGGAGTGGCTGGGGAAGACGAGGCAGAGGGTGTCGGTGGATGTGAACCTCTCCCCTATCGACCTGCATAATTTCAGGCTGTACAGGCCGGTGTATTTCAAGGGGCGGAAATGGATTGTGGCTAAGCTTTCGGTGACGGTGGCGGCGGGGTCGGAGGCGGTCTCGACACGCGGGGAGTTCATCGAAATCTGATGTCCTTTCTGAATAGGGCTTCCAACCGTACATTTGCCTTGGGTTGGGGACGATATGCCCAGCCATTGAAGCACGAATATGGAATTTACAGGTAGCATACAGTTCGCTGACGAAAGCTCTTGGCTGACACTGACCACGGAGTCGGATGACACGGTGACGATCACCGTAAAGTTCGGTTCACGGCTCCTTACATCGCAGGAAGTTCTGAGCTTTGACGTGACCCCTAACTCTGGGATCGTACGGTTGCCGGCCGGAGAAATACTCAGAGCTCTGATGGGCAATGGCGTCGGAATGGTTACAGGATCTTTCACGGCCACGCAAGGATCATCCTCTTGTTCGCATAGTTTCAGTGTGCTGCCTTGCAGGAAGTTCTCCTATAAATCACTTGCCGCGACAATATTCACGACAAGGCCGACTAAGTCCCCCGTCTATGAAGGGGCTAAAGATAGGCTCTATTTCTACAGGACTTCTGGGGATGTCTCCACCTATGTCAGATTCAACTATCTTAACGGAGCCACGTCAAGCAGTTACAAACTAAGCCCGACCTATTACGTGTCCGGCAGCTACTACGACCTTGACATTTCCGCCGACACGATGCTGGCGACCGCTTCCGCAAAGGGACTGAATGTGTCCAACATAGCGTCTTATGATGTTTGGATAGAATATTCCGGGAGCAAGTCAACTGTATATTCATTTGACATCAAGAGGATGCGGTTGCCGCTGAAGACGTATATGTTCCTTGGGCGGCGCGGGACGTATGAATATATTCACGCAACGGGAAAGTTCGGCCGCTCGATTGAATCGGAGACGCAGGTGTTCGTGACTTCGGGGATCGAGCAGGAGCTGGAGAATGACAGCACGATGAACTTCGAGCAGAACTCGGGGCACATCGATAGCGTCGGGATGAATGCGTACTGGCTTGAATTTTTGGCTTCCAAAGAAAGGTATATCATCGAGAAGGACGGCACGGAAAGAGCGATTGTCGTGGATGAGTTCAAGACATCGCTGACGGATCGAGCGGTCAGCAGCCTGACTTTCACGTGGCACTACGCCAATCCGAACAACACGGTGATCGACAATGTGGACGTTGAGTTGACGGGACTTACGATAAGTGGGTCATCGACCGTGAACAATGATGACAACACGGCTCAGTTCACGGTGACTTACACGCCGTCCAACTCCACGCAGCGAGGGGTTTTGTGGAGCGTTGAGAGCGGTTCGGCCTACGCTTCCATCGATGAAAGCGGGAAGTTGACAGCTCTTAAAGGAGCCAACGGTAACACGGTCAAAATCAGGGCGACAAGCAAGGAGAACTCCAGCATCTATGCGGAGAAATCCGTCTCTGTGACCTATAAGGCCGCATCCGTAAGCGTCACAGGCGTGCGTCTGAACAAGTCGGTGCTTTCTCTTGCCGTCGGCGAGTCGGAGACGCTTGTGGCCACGGTGATGCCGGAAAGGGCCACCGACCAGTCGGTGACATGGCAGTCTTCAAACAAGAATGTCGCAACCGTCAACCAAAACGGTTTGGTGACAGCGGTTGGCGCCGGTTCGGCTGTCATAGGAGTCAAAACCACCGACGGAGAATTCACCGCGACCTGTGCTCTTACAGTTACCACGGTGGTGAAGGAATATACCCTGACGGTGAACTGCGTCACATCCGGAGCCACCATCAAGGTTCTTGAATATGTCGCCGGACAGACCACTGTGAGGGACGCTGTCGACTACACGGGGCCTATGACATTCAAGGAAAACACCACGATCAGGGTGTGGGCGTACAAACAAGGAATGATCAACTCCGGAACGCAGACTGTCCTTATGACTTCTGACAAGACGGTCTCCGTCGCATGCAAGACGATTCCGACCTGGAATCTGGCGGCGGGGTCTTCCGCCGACTCAGGCGGTGACAGCCTTCCTTGCACGGTGTCCGATCCGGACTCTGTGGGTTGGAGACTGGTGTCTGATGCGGACTGGATTTCCGTCGACTCTGATACAGCCATCGAGGTCAGCCCGAACACGTCCTCGGACAGCAGGACAGGTCATGTGAAACTGATCTGCGACGCCGTCGAAACCGATTACGTCGTGGCAACCTGCGAGATTTCCCAACCAGCTGCCGAGGCAACGATACAGGAGCCTTCGATTGAGTTCGAGTCCGACAGCATCAGCGTTGCCGCCACGACCACGGAGGCAACAGTGCTGTTCCTGGCCAAGAACCTCACGGGGCTTACGGCGGCGTGCTCGGGGGCACTCGTGAACGCATCCGCCAGAGCCAACGCCGCGACTCGTTGCATTGGGGTCAGCTTTGCGGCCAACACGTCAACCTCGGAACGTACCGGGACGATAACCATCTCCGGCACAAGAACGGACGGGCGTGGCACCTATTCCAAGTCTTTCACCATCGTCCAGGCCGCCGCGGCGGCGCCGGACACCTACCTCCTCACCGTCAACGTGCAGCCTTCGGGCGCATCAGTGTATGTGACCGTAGGGTCGGGAAGCATGACGGAATACACCGGGCCGGTGGCGGTCGAGGCCGGGGCGAGCGTCCGTGTGGTTGCTTATAAGACCGGATACGTCTCCAAGTCCCAGACGGTGACGATGGACTCGGACAAGACGCTCGACTGGACGCTTCCTGTGGCCCCGTCGTGGACGCTCACCTCGCAGACGTTCGAGGCAGGAGGCGACGGCGCGGCTTTCGAGATAACGGACGATGAGAGTGTCGGGTGGAAGGTCGTGTGCCCCGACTGGTGCCGTCTGGACGACGAGGTCTACGAGGGGACGGGGGCGCACTCGTCAGGCCTCGTGGCGACGGCGAACGACACAGGGGCCGAGAGGTCGGGCTATGTCTACCTTTACGCAGCCGGAAGCAACAATTACGTCGCCGTGTGCAAGGTGACGCAGGCGGCGGCCGCCCCCGGCCCGGGGGACAGTCCGACCCTGCCGGACGGCTACACGGCGGTGGACTTCATAGCGTCCAGGGGCGCGTCGGGGTCTTTGCTGGGAGACCTGCCGTACATCGACACGGGCGTGACGGACAGGAGCGATCAGACGTATCATGTGGAGTTTACGGTGTTCCCGAACTCGGAGAGCGGGCTGTCGCTGACAACGTACCCGTTCACGATGGGCTCCGCCTCGGCCTCGAAGACCGGGAGTTCGGTGAAGCAGATATTCACGGGGAACTTCCCGGGTGGGAACTCATATTACGGCACGTCCGGCTTGACGGGCGACCAGAGCGGCGCGTGGGGAGGCAACAGGAGCGGCGGCAACTGCATCGTCCTCTTCGGCGTGCTCGCGCCGGGCGAGAGGCACACGCTGGAATGGAACTATGACCAGGGCGAGGTGTCGGTCGACGGGAACGCGGCGGCCGGGAAGATAGTGGGCACAAGCGCAGCCGCCGTGGGCACGTCGAACTCCTGCTTCCTCTTCGCGGTGAACATGGCAGGGTCGCCCGTGGACGGCAACGGGAAAGACATGAGAAGGGGCTGGCAGAAGCTGCACCGCCTCTGGATCAAGGACGGCGCCGGGGCGCTCCTGTGCGATTTGCATCCGTGCAGGAACGAGTACGGAGCCTATGGGTTGTGCGATCTGGTCAGCGGGGCGTTCCTCACGTCGGCAAACGACAAGGCGTTCTCGGGGCCTGATGACGAATAGAGATATAACGATGAAAGAAATGATGAAATGCAACTGCAACCATAGCGGTGTGAGTATAGTCCGCGGCAACGATGTCACCGTCGAGGCGGCGGTGTCGTTGTACGACAGGGACAGCGGCGTTTACAAGCCCTTGGACCTCTCGGGGGCTTCGGAAGTCTCCCTGAGGCTGGTCGGGACGTTCGGCAAGGTGCCGGGCAGGGACACGGTTGCCGCGGGCTCCAAGGTCTCCGCCTTCTTCCCGGCGGGGTCGCTGGGCGTGGGGAGCTACGGGGTCGAGGTGACTTTCAGGGATTCCGGGGGCAGGTCGAGGCTGTTCGAGCGCGGGCTTGTCAGGGTCGTGGAGTCGGGCGGCGAGGCGGACGGCGGCATTTCCGCCGCCGGGAAGACCGTGTCCGTGGACATGAGGACGAGGGTCATAACGCTCGGTGGCGTTCCGATCGTGATTCTTGACGAGGCGGATTACGCCGCACTTGATAGGAAGGATCCCTGGACGCTGTACGTGATAAGGGGCGGGAGCGATGAGGATTGACGGGGCGGCGGACATACGGCTGGGAGAGAGGCCGGTGTCAAGGGTCATGCTGGGGGACGCGCAGGTGTGGCCGGTTGTGGATAGGGTGCGGCTGGACGTGTCGCCCCGGGTCATCTGGCTGCTGAGGGCGGCGGACTGGACGGACTACGTCGACGTGCTGTCGAACGTGGAGTGGAGAGTGGGATAACGTTAATGATATTATGTCAAACCAATAAAAACACATCAGATTATGGCAAAACCATCATGGCTTACCGTTGACCCGACGGGCGGGTCGGGGGACGGGACGATAACCAACACGGGGCTTGAGCACACCGGGCGCGCGCTGCGCACCGGGACGGTGACGGTGACGGGCGACGGCGTGGCCGGGAGCAAGTCCTACACCGTCAACCAGGAGCCGCACCCGGAATTTGTGGAGCTCGACAACGGGGCGGCGATGAGCGTGGCGAAGGAGGGCGGGAAGGTCAAGGTGACCGGAAAGTCCAACTCCAAGGCGCTGAGCTTCGCCTTCGTGGGCGAGGCCGGGGGCGCGGAGATAGCGGCGTCCTACACGGCGGCGGGAAAGTCGGCCGCCAACGGGGCTGAGATCGAGGGCGACCCGGGGGCGGCGGCCCAGTACAACTTCGAGGTGGAGGTCACCGTGCCGGAGAACTCCACCGTGGACGCGGTGGCGAGGACTATCAAGGTGTCCAACGGCGGGGCCGTGTCGGCGCAGATCGTGCTGAACCAGACGGCGGGGGACGCGTTCCTCAATCTGGACAAGGAGACCGTCACGCTGCCTTGGGAGGGAACACCGGCGCAGGTGGTCAACGTGGACTCCAACACGTCGTGGAGCGTGTCCTAAGGGGCAGGCTTCATGCTTATGGGCTGGCGCGGCTGGCCCCGCGCCCGTCCGCAAAGAATAAACACAGAACGTTATGACGACACTGCCTGATTGGCTGAGAATATCCCCGGCTTCGGGGAAGGGTCCGGGGTCCGTCTCGATGGAGGCCGACCCGAACGAGGGCTGCGACCGCTCGGCGGCGGTCACGGTGGCCGCGTCCGGGGGGCCGTCCGTCACGCTGACGGTCACGCAGTCCGGGAGGAGGGAACCGTTCGGCGGATCCGACACGGACATCATCACGGCCGACGGCGGGACGTTCAACGTGCTGAAGGAAAGTTAAAACACACTGAACTGAATATGGCTTACAACAGCAAATACACGGGCGCACAGGTGGAGGCGCTCCTCGACAGGGCCGGAGAGGCTCCGCAGACCTACGACATCGGGTGGCTGCTAAACCTCCTTGCAAACGGAACCCCCGCCACATTAACCGAGGCGCAGTTCAACGAGGTCAAGGCCGCCGCGGAGGCGGGGAAGATATTCACGTATGGAGGCGTGGTTCTTCGGCAAGAATGTTCCAGCATGCCATATGCGGGGGGAACTATTGACTTAGTAGACATCTGTTCCATTCCGGGAGCTCCTTCTAAAGAAGGCTCTTTAACCTATATGTACACCTTTTATGTTTCTGTTAGTCGCCAGACCAGCGCATACGGCGACATGACGTTTGAAGCGGCCAAATCACATTACCGCCTCTTGGATAAAAGCTCGCTCAGCGAATACGCGAAGGCAAGCGTCGTCCCGACAAAGACCAGCCAGCTGACCAACGACAGCGGCTTCATCACGGCGGACGATGTGGCCATACCGGGGAAGACGGTGGTGAAGACCTACGAGGACAAGATCGGCTATGACACCGACTATTATGATGCAAGGGCGAACATAACACTGGCGGCAGACGAGTTCCACATCGTCGGGCGGTGCTACGGTCTGACGATAACGCTCCCGGAGGGGGCGGACACGGACGGGCAGGAGTACTGCTGCCAGTTCTACATCGGGACTTCCGCCTTCACTCTCGCCCTGCCATCGACGGTGTATATACAGAACGGCGAGTGGCCGGAGTTCGAGTCCAACACCTGCTGCCAGTTGGTCATCGTGAACAACTGCGCCGTCGTCGGCATGTTCAAGGCTTCGGAATAGGAGGACAAGGTCATGGGAATGATGAGGCAACTTCTGATGGGAGGCAGCGGCGGCGAGCGGACGCTTGTGAGCACGACAGATCCGCACACGTCGGCAACATCGATGCCGGCGATGGCCATGAGGGGCGGGGCGTCCTACTCCGTGAGCTGGACTGGCACGCTGCCGTCCGTAGGGTCTTACAGCACTGCTTATGTCTTTGAGTTGCTTGGGGGTGTCGGCAGCACTGTTTCATCCATGTGCAGCGCGGCGCTTAGGGGCGGATCGGGTTTCGGCGCGCACCCGACATTGTCTGTCACGCTTTTCGGCCCGACGGTATATTCCGGCCAGCTGTCGCCAGGAGCCTCCGTCGCGCTGGAACTGCGGTTCACGGTCAACGCCGTGTCGGACACGAGCCCTTATTACACGCTGACGGCCGAATGCTATGTGGACGGCGTGCGGAAAGGCGGTGTGACGATAAAATCGACCAAGAATGCCGGCTCCGGCCTGCGGTATTACAGAAACCTCGCTGGGACTTTTATTGTAAAAAAACTTTCATGACATGGACACACAATTCTACATCAAGGACGGAGTCATCCGCGAGAGGTCGCGGATAGTCATCATCAAGGACGGCTTCCAGACGATAAACCCGACGGAAGAGATGGTGCTGGCGGACGGCTGGCAGCCGTACACGCAGCCGGAACCGGAGGAGCCCCAGCCCACAATGGACGACCAGCTGAGGGATATGCTGCTCGACCAGTACAACGGGCGCACCGACATCACGGACGGGGAGGCGCTGAAAAGGCCGCTGCTGGTATATTCATGGGACACCTATGTCGGCAAGGCTCTGGCAAAGGGGCAGGTTGTCTCCCACGGCGGCAAGCTCTGGAGGGTGCGGCAGGACGTTGCCGTGGTTCTTGAGGGGCAGGAGCCCGGTCTGGCCACCGCCGCGCTCTACGAGGTCATAGAGGTCGAGCCGGTGGGAACGCAGGACGATCCGATACCGTACACGCCGCCGATGGAGATATTCAGCGGCAAGTACTACACGCAGGGAGGGGCGCTCTACCTCTGCACCCGTGACAGCGGGCAGGCGCTGTCGCACGATTTGGCCGCGCTCGTGGGGATTTATGTGGAGACAGTTGAGCGGGAGGGTTGACAATGGACTGGACAAGCATCATAGTGACGCTGATCACATCGGGGGCGTTCACGACAATCTACTTCCTTGGCGACCGCAAGACGGCATCCGTGCTGGACAACGTCTCGAAGACCATCGACCAGTGGCGTGGGCTTGTGGACGAGTACAAGAACGAGTCGGAGGCGCTGCGCCAGCAGCTTGCTGACAAGGACGTCAAGATAGACCAACTCTACAAGAGCATCGGGACGCTCCGTGACCGCGGCGACAAGCTCAGCAGCAGGGTGGCCTACCTGAATGCCTTCCGGTGCAAGAAAATCAAGTGCATGGACAGGGAGCCGCCTTTCGGCTCCGTGAAGATGGAGGATGTCGGCAATGGGAACGATCAGTAAGGATTTCAGTTACCGTGAGTTCGAGGAGTCACCTACGGCAAGGCGCAAGGGCATCTGCAACGTGATCACCTCGTTCGCAGTGCGTGACGCGGTTAAGGAGCTGACCGAAAGGGCGCTCCAGCCGCTCCGTGACAAGGTCGGGCATCCGTTACGGATCAACAGCGGGTACCGTTGCCCGGAACTCAACAAGGAGGTGGGCGGTGTGCCAACCTCACAGCACGTCAAGGGAGAGGCGGCCGACATCGAGGCGGCGGATCCTTTCCTGCTGGCAAAGGTGGTCAGGAACACGCCGGAAATCTGGAAAGAGGTCGACCAGATGATCCTCTATCCCACCTTCGTCCACATCAGCCACCGCAAGGGCGGCCCGCAGAGGCGGCAGCTGCTTTACAACAGAAGATACCAAGGAGAAAGGTTTTAATATTCAATGAATATGATGCCAAGGAATATCGAGCGGCGGAGGACTGTTGTTTGGTTAAGTGCTGAGTAAGCAAGTGATACGGCCGGGAAAGACCGGCATATCCCCGGAAAGGGCAGGATACGGGTCCCTGCCGGCAAATAAGGCGGTTGCGTAGGATTAAGCCCAGGAGGCGGGCCGCCGAAAGCTTCGCGCGATGTGAGCGGTTCGATTCCGTTCCCGGGGACAAAACTGGTTCTTTGAAATACTGGAATTGCCGTTAATCAAAAAGATTCGCAGTCACATTGTTTGGAAAATGATTTTCTAAAGGCTATATTTGCCCCAAAATGGGAAGAAAGTCTATGCATAAAGTCGCTAATATCAGAGAAGTAATCCTATCATCGGCGGACAGACTTAGTTGGCTTGGCGGAATCTGCGACGGAAGGGATATGGTCGAGCAGGAAGGTGTCAACCATTTAGTTGTAAACATAAGTGATGACATTGCTTGGGAAGATTTACGACCGGAACATATAACCTCACTTGCTTGCCTGATTGAATCTTGCGCGCGAAAAGGTTGCCTCGCCCAATTGGAAATGAGCAAAGAGATCAAGGACTTTCTTGAAAACGAACTCGGAATGTCAAGGTATTGGAATCTGGACGAAGATTATGTCAGACCAGGCAACGATGACATTCTGAACTTATGGAAGATTGAAGCGGACGGGATGGAAATGCACGCCAAACGAGTAAGCGAATATTTTCGAACCACAAAGTTTCAGGCCAAAGACCTGACTCCGCTTGAAGGTAGTCTGACCGAAGCGTATTACAATGTCATTGACCATTCTTTATGCGAAGGTATTGCCTTTTCTATGGTTGAATATGATAGGAGAATCAACAAGGTTTTCATTTCCGTATGCGACTTTGGCCGTGGCATTGCTGAATCCGTAAGAACTGTACTCCCAGAAATAACTGATGATGTTCAAGCAATAAGGAAAGCACTGGAGCCTCGGTTCACAATCAGATCTACCAATCACAATGCGGGTTTGGGGCTTGGGAATCTTCGCGACTATTGTACCGATCCTGATTCCCTTTGGATTATAAGCAACGATGCCGCTTTGGTCACATCAGGAGATAATGACAGATCTGTAAGATTAAAGAAGCACTTTAAGGGGACTTTGATAATATATTCAATTTCACTTGAGCACTTGGAAGACAATTATATTGAAGACGATTTAACACTTTTGTAATATGGATTATCGCATTTCGGTTTCAGCTATATTTCAGGGACGAAATTACCCTGATGCAGGTGATGTGTTATACTCTATACTAAATGATAATCTTGACAAACAGGACAGAATTATTTTAGATTTCAAAGATGTGACACTTGTCCCGTCAATGTTTTTGAACACGTCTATAGGCAAGATCATCGGTGAGAAGGGAGCTGGGATCATTCGACAGAAAATTGCATTCAGAAATATTTCTGCCAGCCAAATCGCGCACATCAGAGACTACGTTAAGAGGTTCGATACTTCTGCCAGCTAAAGACAGAGAATCTTTGCAATCAAGCGGCGATTCCGGTGTTTTGGAATGGCCGCTTGATTGTTGTTATGCTTATGGCAGATAGGAATGAATTTATGTTTACGGTGACGCTTTTCGTTGTCCTTTGCGCGTTGGTAATCGCTGTCTCCTTTATGAGTTGGAGACGTGGCTACCGCACGGCTGTCACTGAGCTTGTCGAGGTGACCAAGTCCGACACCCTAATAGTCAGGGACACCGTCACCGTCGAGTGTCCCGTTCCCATCCTCACAACCATCATCGACACGTTCCTTGTCGCCTATCCCGACATCATAACCATCCACGACACAACTTTCGTCCGGCTTCCAAAGGAGCGCAAGGAATATTCCGGCAAGGATTACCGCGCGGTGGTGTCCGGCTACCAGCCGTCCCTTGACCTGATCAAGGTCTTTCCCGAAACAAAAACCGTCACCAAGACCATTTCCGTGCCGTCACGAAAAAGGTCTCACTGGTCAATTGCCCTCCATGCCGGCTACGGCCTGACCCTCCAAAACAACTGCATCACACCGATCCCCTACATCGGCGCCGGACTCTCCTACAGCCTTGTCGAGTGGTAAGCCCAAAATTTTCTGCCAAACCCTTTGCGATTCCGGAAATGCTTGCTACCTTGCGAATATGATAACAAAAGAAAAAATATCGGCTATCTCTTAATGTTTGACAGCAAAAGCGCATAGCCGCACGGCCCCGGATTGCTCCGGGGCTTTTTTTGTCGTATAAATTTAAGAAGAGGCGGTTCGGCCCGGCAGTAAATCGAAAGAGTTGAAAAAGAGTGAATTATTTTGAAAATAGTTGTCGAAAAATCTGCGCATTGTTAGAATTAATACTATCTTTGTATCAGTTAAAGAAATGAGATATGAAGTACAACGAATTAATGAGGCAACTGAAAAAGGCGGGGTGCTACGACACAGGAAGACAGCAAAGTGGACACCCTCTCTGGTTCAGCCCAAGAACAAACAAGGTGTTCAAGGTCAGTAATCACGGAACTGACGAAGTGGCGACCGGAACATAGGCACAAATCAAAAAGGCAGCGGGGATTTAATCCCCATAAAAACAGAGTACAGTTATGAGAAAGGTTAACGCAATTATTGAAAAGGCATCAGATGGAAATTACAGCATCTATATGGACGCTGGCGATATGCCTTATCTTGTCACCGGAACCGGAAAGACTGTGGAAGAGGCACGCAAGGTGTTTGAGGATGGTTACGAAGACATCAAGAAATACTATGCTGAAAATGGTGAACCATTCGAGGAGGTTGAGTTCAGCTACCAGTATGACATTCCTTCCTTCCTTCAAGAATACGCATATCTCATCACGCTTTCGGGACTTGAAAGAATTACCGGTGTCAACCAGAAACAACTCGGACACTACATCAGCGGCTATAGGCATCCTTCCGCCAAGACCGCCAAGAAGATCGAGGACGGAATAAGAAGATTAGGACAAACATTTTCGTCTGTCAAATTCGCTTGATTGCAATCGGCCTTCGGGCCAAGCGAGTACTTCATTTCATTTTCTTTGACAGACAGGCGGCATCCGGAAGGGTGCCGCTTCTTTTAGAAGTAGGACTCGTGGTGGCGGATGGACTCGTTGGCGGTGCGTGTCTCCAGAGGTGTGTAGAGGTCGGTCATCTGGAGGGAATGGTGGCGGGCTTGGTCACGGACCGAAAGGAGGTCGGTGCGGGCCTTGATCAGATCCGTGATGCCGGTGTCCTTGAGGCTGTAGAACTTATACTCGGAGGGGAGTTTCAGATCCTTCTTCAGGTGATAGGTCCAGAAGTCACCGAAATGCTTTGCCGGATGGTGTTCGGCCCCCGGGCGGAATCCGGAACTGAAAAGATACCAATCAGCCGGACATGTCAGGACATCAAGGTCGAGCATCAGTTTGAGCACGCAATCCGGAAGGGTCACAACGGCATCCTTCCGGTTCTTTGAATATTCAGCCCTGACGGAAATGGTACCACCCTTGACAGAAATGTCACCGATGCGGATAAAACTCATCTCCTTGGGGCGTATGAAGCAATAATAGAGGACGTAGCACGCCAGAAGATAGTGGCGGTTGCGGTCGCCGCAATATTCACGGATGGCAAGCATCGTCTCCTTCGGGATGACGGTGCGATTCTTGGCACACTTGCGCTTCCCCTGCACTGCGGAAAGATTGGCGGTGAAGTCCTCACTGATGAAATTCTTCTCCATAAGCCATCCCGCAAAGCTGCGAAGCCAGGAAAGGTAATTGTCCCTGGTTCTGGCAGCCTTTCCGCAATCGAGCCAGAGCCAGTCAAGGAATTTCGAGACAACCGATGATTTCAACTGGTAGACGTAGCAGACAGGCTTGTGCTGTTCCTTGTTCCACGCCCTGAACACGTTCAGGAACGAGGTGTAGCCATTATAGGTCTTGACACGCATGATGTCGGACTCCGTCAACTTGTACAGATAGCGGTAGTATTTCTCACAGACATCATCGAAAAGAGTGTATTCCTCTGGATTGTTCAGGGACAGGTAAGGATTCCAACCTTGCGAGAGTTGGTCATTTATGTTGATGACCATGTCGTTGGCGTACCGTCTGCGGGCGGTGACACCTTTGATTTTAGGAACGGACACCCTCTTTCTTCTGAGGCGGCCGGTTTCCGGATCAAGGCAATAGAATTCAACATACCAACGCTTTCCCTCGGCAACTTTTGCCGGAATAAAGCCATTCGTCGTGCGGAGACTTGAAGACATTTTTTTTGTTGGGGAAATTTTTGAACTCCCCAACAAAGGTTTGACAAGAACCGGCTCAGAGCGCAAATTTTTTTGGCGCAAATCTGGCGCAGCATTTTTAGCAATTTTGCCGCAACTTCTTGACTTACAAGACGTTACGGCAAATTCGTAGCGGGGGAAGGAC
>ERZ808277.269-NODE-269-length-18691-cov-3.292123_pt1 | contig 18691 bp, 21 predicted proteins | sample MGYA00521240_ERZ808277 | MGnify/ENA primary metagenome ERZ808277 (study PRJEB31516, sample SAMN03275599) | gut metagenome | biome: mammalia-associated habitat; material: feces | host: Papio cynocephalus | place: Kenya | collected 2012-07-17 ... | reverse complement strand
GGCCAGGCTCAGTACCGCCACAATGATTGCGTCGCTCACGTTACCACCTCCCAGGCTGCTGCATATACCTCCGGCGTCCATACGTTGCCATCCACTAAGCTCTTGTATATCACGCCGTTGCGCCATCCTAGCTCGCCTTTTGCAAATGCCAGGGCGGCTGTGATGGTGTCCGGGATTTTGCGCACGCCGTCCACATAATCCAGGTCGGCCCACAGTGTCGGCGCGTGGTCCGGGTCCTGATCCTCCCGGTCCCAGAGCGTCACGCTGGCCTTTTTAATCTGTCCACCCCAGTTTACCCTTGTACCAGCCTGGACTGCCTCACCGCTGCCGGTCAGCCGCCGGAACATATGCGGGGCCGTTGATGCGGTTTTGTCGTCCAATGACTCCGCCGCCTTCTCCATAGCGGCCCTGAGCCGAATTGCCTCCTCTTTTGTCATGCCGTACCTCCTGTCAGGATGTCCAGTGTCTGCGCTGCCGGAAGCTGATACGGCCCAGAAAACGCCGTCCGCGCCGCCACAGACTGCTCTACCGGCGTCCGCAGTGCCTCCGGCACATCCGCCAGGGCCATGTGGCCAGCCCAAACGCCGAACACATAAGGCCGCGTGTCCCGCGTGCCGACCAGGCGCTCATACTCGTCCTTACTCACGCTCTGCCGCACGCCGTTTTTATCCGTTACTCGATACTCTGCCGTCATTTTCTTCCCCCCTTATTGCATTGTAATCGACCCGTCGCCATTGGCCTGATAGACAAACATGGCGTAGTCACTGCTGGAGCCAATCGACACTACGTCGCCCTCGTGGTTGTCGCTGGTGCTGTTGGGGCAATAAATCGTGATCAGACTGCCTTTCCTCAGGTTATTCACGACCACCGTACTGTTCACATCGGAGTCGTTCAGCATGACGACCGATACCTGGTTGTCGTTGACAACCTCGTAGCAAATAGCAGCCGCAGACGTATACGTCACATTCATGGACACGGAGCACGTCTCCAGTGTCTGACCCGTACCGCCGCCTGCTGCTGCTGTACCGGTCACGCCGAAGATGCTAACGCCCTTGACGATGTTGGCGGCTTTCAGATTGGCATCACCCTTGATTGTCTGGGTGCCGGTCAGATACCGGCCAGATGCAAGTGTCTGGTCGGATGTCCCCGGCGTCCAGGTCTTGGCTGCTTGTACCGTCATCTGCTTGGTGGCCGTCTTGGTGCCCGCCGTCACATAGCCTGCTGCCTGGGTGGCTGTGGCCGTGATCTTGCCGCCGGAGTCCACCGTGACAGACGGTGTTGCCTGGGTGGCTGTGGCCACAGACTTGCTGGTCTGGGCCGGATAGTAGCCCGCCGGAACCGTCACCGTTGCGCCGCTGACCGTCAGGTCGGACGCGGCTTTGCTCGGGATGGTGCCGGTGACGGCCTGCCCGGACTGATCGATCAGCTGGTATCCCGCCAGCAGCTTGTCCGCGTCACCAGGATTTTGCAACGTTGGCAAATCTACCCCGCCTGCTGCCTTGTTGGCTAGGATGGACCCCAGTTGGGTCAGGAGGGTGGTGTTGCCACTAAGACTCATACGCCCACCTCCTTATGCATATAACATCATCCTTTTCAGCAGCTCCAAAAACTCTGGAGCGATAATTTGCTCATGCGCGATATTGCTCGGGTGACCATACGATTCTGCCGACGCGCTGTAGTCCGTGGTATACGTCGCAGCAAAAATCGGATCATCCACCCTAAAGCCGGATTGATGGTACAAATCCAAGCATTTGATCCCCCGGTATTTCGCAATTGCGATCAGCGCGTTTGCAATGCTATCAAGCGTTTCGCCTGGTAGTCCGTGGTAGTCCATCGGCGTTACCAGCGCAATCTGTGCATATGGAGCCTTGCTTACGGCTACATCAATGCATTCGTTGACGTAGCCGCTGTAGGTTCCCGCTGACATTGCATCTGACGGGCTGCCAATCGTCAAGCCGCCGTTTTTGACCGCATTCCAGTCATTTATGCTGCCAAAAATCGTGATCACATTTACATCGCTTGGGCAATTTGCCATGCGCTGGTAGTATGCCGTCCCTGCATCTTTGGTCTTGTAGTATCCGGTCCCGCCTTTGCCCAAAACGGTAACTTCGATTCCGGTATCGTCACCAATGTATCGATAGTATTTTTTGTTCGCGTTGATGTCTGCGTCGGTCAGGCTGTCGCCAAAAGCGCACCATTTTTTATCTTCCCATTTTTTGTCAGATACCTGCACGGTCTTTGTAGCTTTGTATGACAATGTCACACTGCCGGACGTAATTGTGAGGACATCGCCCCCCCTGATCGTTGCCGTGGCTGCTGGACTATCCACAGTGGCCGTAGTCGAGCCGCGTGTGATCGTGAGTGTAGCTTGTCCGGTTGTTTGACTGCCAGCATAATTTTCGCCGGGGACAAGTGGTAGCCCGCCGAAAATTGCGATAAGCTCTTGCAGACCGGTCGCTGTGATCGTCCCGGCATTTTGCAACGCCGTTACATCAATGCAGTATACATAATCCACCCGGCCTGTGCCAGACAGGTTGTTGATGTACATGCCGGCTTGCCCGCTATTCGTCATCATGGTTAGTTCGTAAATCCAGCCGGTCCCAGATAGCGTATTGCTCCCAGTCGGCGTTGTATAGGCGCTGCCTATGTTTGCGTATCTTGCTGTGCTATCCCCATCAAGTACATAGTGCATCGCCATAAAGTACTGGTGGCTAGAGTCAAACGCGGCTGCATTGCCGTGATAGTTCGCATCGGGCCAAAACTGGTTGTACCCACTGGTCAGCTCGCGGGGGTAGGTGATGCCAGCCCTTGCGATGTAATAGTTTTCAAATGCTGGGATTGTCCCGGCACCTGGTACATCCCAGACAAGATTTACAGTTTGTTCCGCTGCTCCGGCGTCAATGACTGTCTCATCGCCTGATTTAACTGTCGCAGTGATCGTAACCTCTTTTGTTGTGGTCCCAACGCTCGGCATATCCACCGGCGTCCATGCCGTTGGCTTACCGGCGCTGTCCACGGCTGTGATCTTGGCGATCTGCCCCACGGTAGCCCCGGTGATGCCCAGGGCAAGGTCCGTCCCGCCGCTCCCGCCTGCGTCCGGCAGGTTGTTGGCCTGCTGGATTAGGGCGTTGATCTTGGTGGTCTGGGCGGCTACCTCATCGGTGATCCTGGTGATCTCAGATTGTATGCTCATATGATCTACCTCCTTAGATCGCCGCAAGGGCCATCTCAATATCGTTTGTCAGCGATACCGTTCCGCTTGCGTAGTAGCCTGCCGACAGGGTATAGCTAGTCTGCGTCAGCCCGTCGATGGTAGCCGACAGGGTCCCGTTGTTTGCCATCGTACCGGCAACCTCCGCGCCGTCTGCTCCTACGATGATCTTAGAGGATAGGACATCCGCAGCAGAGGCCGTGACGTTGGACGTATCGTTGTAGTTGGATGGGATCGGCAGGACCGTCACGCTGGACAGGCCATAGTAGCCAGCGTCAGAGCTGATGGACTGCTGCTGCTTGCTGGGCGTGACAGTCTTGGCCTGGAGGGTGTAGTTGCCACCGCCGCCGACGCCCTTGACTGATCCGCCGCCGTTGTGGTAGCCCTTTGGGATGGTGTAGCTCTCGCCCTCCTTGATCTGCGCATCCACCGCGCCTTGGTTTTTGATCGCAGCGATGGTAGTAGCCAGCGCGTCCAGCTTGTCCGTGGAGGTCGCCAGGCCCAGGCCCACTAGCCAGGTCCGGATTTTGTTCCTTGCGGCCTGGAGCCGCGTGATCTCAGTTTGTGTGCTCATGTATCGTCCTCCTTAGATCGTCGCCAAAAGCGCGTTGATGTTGCCGACCTCTTTGTATACGCCTGCGGACGTGATCGGCAGCGTGTTATCCTGCTCCGCCGCGTCCGTTGTGTTGACTGACAGGGTGTTGCCGTCCAACCGCATGGTAGGGCCGATGTCAAAGGCCGTGCCGCCCGACCCGGTCCGCGCCGCCTCGTTGATTGCCGCGACTAAGTTGCTCTTGGCCAGTGTGGTCAGGTTGGAGAGGTCACCGATTTGGGCAATAATCTGCTGCCATACAGCAAGTGTCGGATCGGTAGACATATCACCCGCCGGATCGGCTGCCGGTTGGACCTTGCCGAGAGTCACCCAAACTGTCGGCAGCACCACCCCGTCGGCATTGCTCCCGTATATGCCGACTCTTGCATACCGCCCGGCTACTGCAAGCACCTCTTGTGCCACCTTTACACGGCTCCCATCCCACTGTGTCTCTAAGATATCCACTGTGGTGCGTCCATTTGTAAACACGGCCGTTTTTTGCAGCCCGCTCCAGGCCTCTGTAAACGCAATCTCAAGCTCTACAATTTTACTCATCCCCGCCGTCAGCAACTCTGGCGGAGACAGCATCGACGCACATCCGCGCCCGCACTGGATTTTAATCATCGTCGGTCTCCTCCGTAAAGAGTACAAAAGGCTCCAGGCACTTGATGTCCCCGGCCGACAGTCTGACATCCGTGTCCAGCATCAGCTCCACCCGGCGCACATCCAGGTCAATCTCCAGGCCATTCAGCTCCGCCTGATCCCGGCCCTGCATCAGCTGCTCCCCATAAAAGGACAACAGTGGGTTGAGCTTTGTCACCAGCATTGCCAGCTCGTAGGCCTTCCGCAGCGGCAGGTCCTGCTCGATTAGCTTTTGCAGCGGCTTAGACGCCACCGCAATATCATACATTCTCATTTTTTTGCCTCCTAGCTTACTGCGGTCCCGTTGACAGTCAGCTTGCCCGCTGAGTTGCATGCCAGTGTGCAGTACCTGTATGCGCTGTAATACAGCACGACGGAGCTGCCGCGCACCGTCACCGGGTATGTGGATGTCCCGATTTCAAAGTCTGTCGCCGACGGCGTCAGGCTTTTGTTGTTGAGCGTCAGCTTATAGGCGCCGCTCGTCAGTACATTTGTTGTCGCCGTCGGTACGTCTCCCCACTTTACGGCGTAGTTGGTCGCGCTGCTTTTGAGCAGCACTTGGTTGGCAGAGCCGCCGGTCGGCAGGGTGCCGGCGATTGCGCCCCACTTTGCGGCGTAGTTGGTCGCTCCGCTTTTGAGCAGCACTTGTCCGTCCGTGCCGCCTGTCGGCAAGCCGCCCGTCAGACTGCCCCATTTTACGGAGTAGTCGGTCGCGCCATTTTTAAGCAGCACTTGTCCGTCCGTGCCGCCGCTCGGCAGGGTGCCGGTGACCGTGCCCCATTTAGCGGCGTAGTTGGTTGCGCCGCTTTTGAGCAGCACTTGTCCGTCCGTGCCGCCGCTCGGCAAGCTGCCCGTCAGATTGCCCCATTTTACGGAGTAGTCCGCCGTCCCGCTTTTTACTAGGACTTGCCCGTCCGTGCCGCCGTCCGGCAGGAGGCCCTTGACCGCGCCCCACTTTACAGCGTAGTTGGTGGTGCCGCTTTTCAGCAGCACTTGTCCGTCCGTGCCGCCGCTCGGCAAGCCTCCAGGTAGGCTACCCCACTTTACAGCGTAGCTCTCTGATCCATCCTTAAGCAGCACCTGTCCGTCCGTTCCTCCCTCTGGGAGTTCTTTTTTTATATTCGCTCCCGGCGTCCCAATGCCAAACATTACGACTTTGCTGCCAGACAAGGCCAGCACCGCGACGCGCTGGCCCTCCGCAAAGCTCACCGCCGTGTTGCACTTGTAGTGCTTTTGCGTCGGCTCGTCAGCTCCCTCCAGTATCAGCGATACGCCGTCTGCCTCCACAGAGGCCACGGTTGCCAGCTGCACCAGCGGTTCTTCCTGCGCTGCGTTCTCCGGCTCCTCGGTATAGATGGTATCAATCCCCTCCATCAGGCTATCACCGTCCTTTTTGCTGTGTGTGTCATCAATGCCCCGGCCTCCAACGTCATGGACCAGCCGGTCTCTACGTATATGCCGCCGATGTCCTCATGTGTCAGGGACAGGATGTCGCCGTTTCCATGCCCCGGCTCTGCCAGGGTGTAAAAGGTGACGGCCCGGGCCGACATAAGCGACTCGTTGCGCAGCTTGTCGGCATATGCTTGCAGCTCTGCCTGGGACGCGATGTTATCCACCCGCACCACAGAGGTGATCCGCATCCCCCGTCTAAATATAGATTTGCTCGACGCCGGGTTGCTGTTGACTGCCGTGGCCGTCATCTCTCCGCTTTTGTCAGGGTTGTTGCAAATCACAACAAAGACGTTTGGGGCATTAAAAAGATCTGTTTCGTCTGCCCAGTCCGGCGACGGGTGCGCCGCCGGTCCGAAAATCTCCGTCGTGCCGTACCGCCACGCGATGGCGGATGCCCGCGGCTCCTGGTACGGTTTTAGGCGGCACACGCCGTCCAAGTCAAAGTGGATGCTCTCGTAGTTGATCTCGCTCAGGAGCTGGTTGATGATCGTCAAGTATGGCGTCCCGATGTCCCAGTCTTCCCGGTCGGTGTCCAGTGTCTCCGAGGACGGCGTGGCAAGTACTAGCGTGATCCCGCATGCCGTCAGCATTTTGCGGATTTCCGCTAGGTACGACGCTCCGGCGGCCAGGTGGATGATCGTCTCCGTCTTTTGTGCGTAGAGTCTCCAGCACCGATCGTAGGCCTCAATTTCCACCCGCCGCTCCGTCTCGGAGCCTCGGGTGTTGACTGTGGCGGCCTGGTAAATCCCGAGTGGATACTCCACGCCGTCGATGATGATCCATGGCCGCAGCTCGTCGGACTCTAACTTTGCGGCGGGATTTGGCAAAAATGTCCCCTTGAGACTCCCGTGGAGCGTCGCCGACCGGTCGTTTACAATTTGCGGCCCATCATCGACCGCAAATTGTAACTGCGTGACGGGTGCGCCGTTGCGCACCACGTCCACGCGATAAGCCACATCACGCGTCAAGGTTGATCTCCTCCTCCCGGTTGGTATGCTGGATCGTAAATGCGTACCGCAGCATAGCCGCGTCCGCGTTGCACTCCAGGGACGATAACGTCCCGATTACCATACTGCCGTACCGGTCCTTTACGCATACCAGTTTGCCCACAAGCAGCTCCAGTGCCCGGGCCTGGTCCGCCTGTTTGTGCGGCCACGCGACGGACACCGTCATAGTCAGGTCCCGGGCCTCGGAGCGCTCCTCCACCGGGTAGGCCAGCCCGGCCAGATGGATCACGGCGACGCCGGATGCCCGGTTGCAGTTATTGGCCCGCATCTGCGTCTCAGATAGCCGCATCTCCAGCCAGTTGCCACCGCTCTCCAGGTCGCAGATCACATTTGTGTCCGGCCGGACCGTCACGGTCCGACTGTCCGACAGGCCATAGTCATAGCTGTTTGCATAGCAGCCGCGTACCTGGTAGGTCACCGTCCCGATGCCGGTCTTGTCTGTATAGGTCTGGTCGGTCGTCTTGGCGATTGCAACGCCGTCCCGCTCCACGATGTAAAAATCATAGCTGCCGTTTGTGGCCCAGCGGAGCAGCGCCTCGCTCCCCGTCGTCACAAAGAGGTCGATTGCCTCCCCCTCTGCGTGGGTCACCGGCAGTGTCGCGCCGCCCCACTCGGACCACAGCCCATATTGATTTTGTACGCGGACGCGCACAGTATAGGTCCCATCAGCCAGGTAACGCGGCGACCGCCACTCCTTTGCCGTCCCAAATACGGTCCCTGTTGCGTATCCGTCCGACAGCGTCAGCTGATAGGCCTCCTGCTCTGTTGATTGCCACGTGATACTCGGACGGCCCCCGGTCGATTTTACTGCGATAGCCGGGGCGGACGGAGAGTTGATGGCGATAAACTCGGCCCGCCCGCTCCAGTCGGACGGCGTCGCATCCGTATTATACGTCCGGACTCGCCAGTATTTTGTCCCGCTGCTAAAGGTGTCCGCCGGTACATCGTAGTACAGGTCTGATCCACTCACCGTGGCCAGGCTATACCATGTCGTCCCGTCGTCCGACTTTTGCAGATCCGCTTTGCTTTGCTGGGTGCCGGTCTCGATGATATGCTCCCACTCAAAGCGATTTACCACAGTCGCGTCAATCACAATGCCAACCGGGCTGACTGTCCGTGCCGTCGGCTTTGCCTCCGTGGTTGTCAGCGTGATCCACTCAGATGTTGCTGTCAGGCCGCCCGCCGTCGTTGCTGTCACTCTCCAGTCTATCGACTCCGCCGCGAAGGTGTTTGCCGGGACTGTATAACTGGTTTTGCTGCCGGACACCGTGATACTATGTACCGTCGCATCTCCGGTGACCCGCCATTGCAAAGTCGCACTTGCTGGCGTGATACTGGCCGGTGAGTACCAGTCCTGCTGCTGCACATCCCACGTAAAGAGCGCCGCCACATGCTTTGGCGTATATGCTCCGCTGCCCGGGGACATATATGTTACCTTTGGGTTTTCTACCGCAAACTCCGACCACTTGGACGTTGATGTAGCCCCCTGATCCGTTGTCGCCCGGACCGCCCACTCAATTTTCCCAACCGAGAATGTCCCCGCCGCCACGGTTACATGCTTTTGTCCCGCGCCGGCCGTGATTGTATGCGTGGTGCTCGTGCCTTTTGTGCGCCAAAGCACAGCAAACCCCGATATTTGCGGATCGCCGTAGTTTTCTCCCGCTCCCCAGGCCCAGGTCCATCCCAGCGTCTGATCTTTTTCTGATGCTCGTGTCCCCTCCTCGGTCGGATAGATGTACGGAGTCGCCGTCTCATCCTCATAAACGATCTCAATATATGGCTTGTATGTGCCCTTTGCCGTTTGCGCCACGATGCCATAGTCAGCTGTCACATAAGCTCCAAAATCAAAAATCTTTCTCAGGGTTTCGGCGTTTTCTTTTTTTGTGCCGTTTTTGTACCCCGCCGCCTCGGACGCTCCTGCAAAAATTGCCCAGCTGGTGGTCCTATCTGCGGCTGGTTTGGATGCATATGTCACCGTTGCAAGGTCCACTGCGCTCTTTAGCGGATTGATATGCAGCCCGCTTGTCCCGCTGCTCTTTTTGTTTTGGCTGTATATATACCATGTGATTGCCGTTATCTTGTGGTATCTGATTTTTGCAAGTTGGGTCTCTGTCGGTGCAAATGTCACGATCATCTCATCCTGCCTGTCGTATCCATCCAACAGGTCCGAGCTATGGTAGTTTGCGTTTGGTGTATCATATCGGAGTACCGCCGAGTCGCTGGCATAGATTTTTAGCGTGCTCATTACCGTACCCCCATCCTGGATGTGATCCGTTCATTTTCAAAAATTCGGACTAAGTCGTTGAGCTGCTTGATGTTTTTGGCGTCAATCACCACGCGCTCAATGTTGATCGTACTCCCGCCGCCAGTGTATCTTGTCTCACTGGCCGTCTGGATGCGCGATCCGGACGGCAGATAAATCCGCTCCGGGCCATTTTCAGCTACCGTTGTAAATCCGCCGATCCAGTTGTCGGTACCCGGCGCGTTGTAGCCGTTGGCCCGCTTCCATGCGCTAAAGGTCCCCGTCGCTCCCGCCTTTTCCCACTGATCTCGCAGATACTCGTCATAGTTAGAGTACCACTTGCCATTTGCATAGTACTGGCCGTAGCCGCTGGCTTCTGTCGCGGCGTTGATGTCTTCCTGCTGCCATTTCTCCTTGATTGTCTGGTAATTATTGCCATTCCCGTAAGAGTAGTCAAAACCCATAGACTTTCCGAGTTTTGCCCATGCTGCATTGTATTTATCAATGTCGAGTCCGCCCAGCGTCAGGATATCCCAGCTTGCGCTCAAAAAATTCATCGCGTCAGCGATTGCCGCCGTGATCTCGGCCAACGGCCGCAGCGCCTTGGTCAGTCGCGGCACCGTATTTTGTGACAGCTCGTCTGCCGGTACGATGATATCAATCGCCGTATCCAGCAGCATGCCAAATGCGTCCACAATGCCCGATCTCTTTACCGCATCGCCCAGGCCCTTGATGCCATCACCCGCCGTGTCATAAAAGTGCTCCAGGTACGGCGCAAACTCCGCGCTCAGCTGCTTGGTTACGCCCTCCTGCGTTTTTTGCATCTTTTGCATGCTGTTGTCCACATCGGTTAGCGCCTCCAGCATGTCCGAGTCCAGGACGTAACCCACCTCATGGGCCTCTGCCGCATACGCTGCAAGTCCCTCGCTGCCGATCTCAATCAGCGGGTTTAACTGCTGGGCCGTCTCCGACAGCAGGTCCATGGCGATTGCATCCCGCTCCGTGGCGTTGTCCATCTCCCGCAAAGCGTCGATTGTCTCATAAAAGACTTCTTCCGCGTCTCGGAGATTGCCGTGTGTATCCGTGATCGTAACGCCCAGCTTGCTGTAAGCCGCCGCCGTGTCCTCGCTGCCGTCCCGGGCCTCTTGCATTTTGTTGGTCGTCTCTTTCAGCGCGTCCGCAATCTGATCCGTAGATACACCGATCATCTCCGACGCATACGCAAATTCCTGGAGTGTCTCTGTCGACATCCCGGTTGTACTTGCAAGTGTCTCCAACTCTTTGGCCGCCGCAGCGGCTTCCGTCGTCATGTTTACCAGAGCTTTTTCGACTTTTACGATCGCGGCGACCATCGCTACAAAAGCGCCGCCGATTGCCGTTGCCTTTGCATCAATTGATCCCATGGAGTTCATCGACTTTTTCATGGAGTCCGGCAGTTGGATGCCAAACTTTTCCGTCAAGCCCGACACGATATCGCCCAGATTGCCAGTTCCTTCCCCGGTTTCTGCGATTTTCTGGTTGTTCTCGTCGACCTGGTTGTTTAGCTTATTCAGCTCCGCTTCTGCATCGTTGAGGCTGATCTGCCACTCCATTGTCCGCTTATCGGCCTCGCCGTACTTCTGGGCCGATTGCTGCAAGACCTCCTTCAGCTTCTCAATTTTTTCTTTTTGTGTTGAGATTTGCCGCTCCAAAACGTCGTTTTTGGCGTTTAGGGCCTCGACGCTGTCCGCATTTTGGACATAAGCTGTGGATACCTTGCGCATCTCCGAGTCCAGTACGCGCATACCGTCGCCAATCTCCCGGATCGCCGCCTTATACTCTTTTTCGCCGTCCAGCGTAAATTTTGTCTTGATATTGGGCATTTATGCACCCCCGCTCAGATATGCCGATAGGCTTTTTGGCTCTTCCGGCTTTCGCGCCGGTTCTAGCGCATCCAGCAGTGCTGTCAGCCGGTACGGGGTCATGGTCTTCCAAAAATCCCGCTCCGGCAGATGCCACCGAAAGAGCCATACCGCTAAAAAGCCGGGGAAATCAAAGCTTTCCCTCTTTGGTCCCCCCGGCTGTGTCAGTTTTTTTCTTTTTCTTCTTCCGTGTCCGCCGCCACGGCGGCGCGGATGATGGGCATGATCTCTTCTCCTGCCGCCACCGTCTCCTTGAGTGTCAGTTTCCGCCCCAGCTCTCTCGCCGTAAAGCGCAGCGGACAACCGTCCGCGTCCTCTATGCCCTGGGTGTCTGCCGCGTCCGTCAGCATGGCGGCCAAAAACACCAACGTCCCTTTCAGGCCGCTGGCCGTGTTCAACGCCCGTACCAGGCTCCCGTTATATGCCTCCTGCACATCGGCCAGGACGTTCATATTGCAGGCCAGTTGGTAGGTTTTCCCGTCCAGCTCATAATCCACTGTTTTCAGCCTGATATCATTCATCATGTCTCACCCAACTTTCCTTTGATCCAGGCCACTGCAGCCTCCGCCGTCTCTACCGTCTCCGTCTCCAGCAGCAGTTCATCGGTGGAGTCGTCTGCCAAAAATTCGCCGGTGGTTGTTGGCGTGTTAAACTGGATGTTTTCGCCCTTTGTCTGATAGGCCATAGAGGGCGGGCCAAAAAGCGCCTTCGGAATCCACACGCAGGTGTACTTTGTCACGCCGTCCACCTTGTCCGGCGCGTAAAAACCCACGCCGACGTAGTTCGCCACGTCCTTGGCGGAAAACTTAATATTGTCCTTGCTGCCGTCTGCTGTGCAGCCATACAGCATTGTCTGAGCCGCCTTTTTGATGTACTTTACCGCCAGCGAGATCGTGCCGCCGGTGGCAAGCTTGATATACTCGGCCAGTTTGGATTCTGCATATAGGCGGCCCTCCGCAAATCGCAGTTCCAGGTTGGCGCTCATGGCGTCGCCGACGTCGGTCGGCGTCTCATAGGTCACGGTCCCGGACGTATTTTTGTACTTACCCGCCCGGATGCCCCGCAAATCAAAACTCGGCATTATACTAGTCCCCTTTCTTGCAGTTTTTGCGTCATGATTTTTTCTAGTTCTGCGTCCACACGCTTCTGCGCGTTTCGGACGCCCTTGGTCCAAAAGTATGTCCCTGTGATTTTGCCGTATTTTTCCGGCCGGCCATAGTTGAGGACAAAAAGCACCGTAGCCCGGCGCTCGCCTTGGCGATTTTTTCCTTGGGCCGTGATCGTGATATATGGATACCCCTTTTTGTCCTTTTTGATCGTCTTGCTGTACTTTACGCTGCTCGCGTACTCCGCCGTCCGGAAGCCGCTGTTTCGGACCATCCTTTGCAGCTCCTCGACGATTATATCCCCTGCCGCATACAGCAGCTCTTTTTCCATATCCTCGTTAAAAAGGTTTTCGCTTTGTAGCGTTGCCAGCAGTTCGTCGGTGCCCGAGATTTTGATTTTAGCCATACTCTGCACCTACGCACTCCGCCAGCAGCGCAATCTGTGTCCGTCCCGTTTCTTGGTCGTATGTTTCCATGTCTACCGTCGTGATATAGCCAGCGGCCTCCAGCGCCGCTTTTGCGCGGCTCAAAATTTCGGCGTCAAAATTTTCCGCAAAAATGGACACGGCGTATAGTGCGCCAGTTTCGGCCTCACGGCCCTCTGCGTAAATCTGCCCCGACTGTCCAAGGAGCTGATAGGTTATATAGCTCTGCTCCGCGCCCTTATAGGGCGGGTGGCACACCGGCAGGCCCAGGCCCTCCAATGCCTCGTAGATCTTCACGCGCCGTCCCTCCTTTTGCAGGTCAGCTCGGTTTCCTCCGTCTCCGCGCCGTAACTGCGGACGACGTCGTAGACGTCGCCGCAGCATACGACTTGCTGCTCCCCTCTGTACTCCGCGCTGTGCAGTCGGAAAATTGCGTCCGTGCGCTTGCCTGCTTGAGCGGCCTGATAGTACTCCGCACGGGTTACAGATTTTTGAGCAGCCCACACCGTGGTCTCGCGTTCCACCCGCTCCACGGTTTGGCCGTTTTTGATGGGATAGGCCATGAGCCGCAGCGTGACCTGTGTATCAAAGATCACACCGTCCGCCCCCTCCCGCATTGGCCCGGTATAGGTCGGACAGGCCCATGGCGTCCCGCAGGTCAGTAAAGCATGTTTTCCACTCCTCGCCGCGTCCGCAAAAATCGTGCTGCCACCGGACAAAGGCCCGGAGTGCATCCTTTACCAGCGGATCGTCCTCCGCACCGTCCACCCCGGCCACATTGAGCCGCTGGAGGCAGGCATCGATCTCGTCATACAGCTCGTCATTGAGTGCATCCGTAGTCAACCGCAGGGCGGTTTTTGCAACGTTGATTAAAGCCATTGTTTATTCCTCCCCGTGGTGTAATCCGGCCGATTTAGCCGCCTGCAGCCTTTTTCTTGGTCAGCGTGACCAGGCTGTTGACGTCCACCGCCTTGCCGTCCACCAGGGACAGTGCCACGGTCACCTCGTCGTCCGTGGTGTTGTCCGTGTAGCGCCGGAAGGTCAGGCCCAAGTTCTCGTTCCACAAATAATCCTTAAAATTAAAGATAAATGCAAAAACCGTGTCCGCCGACACCGATGCCGTAAAGGACGGCAGGTAGTCGCCCACCAGCAGCACCTCGCGGCCGAAGAGGGAGTAGACCGGCTTTCCGTTGATCCCGTAGTTTACCCGAGCGACCGGCTGCTTGTTGTCGTCCACCATGCCGACAATCTGCTCAAAAAAGGTCTTTTTTGTCATGCACCAGACGGCGTCCGCGTCATACGCCTGCGGGAGTGCGGCTTCTGCCTTTACCAGGTCCGTATAGGCCAGAGCGGTAGTTGCTGCCGCGATGTCGATATTCTGGCCGGTCACTACCGTCTCCTTCAGCACGCCCTTTGGCTGGCCGCTTCCGCTGCCGTCGATGATTGCCTTTTCTTCGGCCTTGACCATGGCCTCGGCTACGTTTGCCACAAACTGGGACTCAAACATGGGGTAGGTCACCAGAGACACCTCCAGCGACATGGAGATTGCGCATCTCAGTTTGTGGTAGGCAAATGTGATGGACCCCAGCGCCTTTTTCTGCTTGTCGGACCCCGCGCCCTCTGCGACCCAGGTCGCCGTCGGCTTTGCGGAGCTGGTCGGCACCGTGACGCCGCCCTTGTAGGAGGTGTGAGTCACACGCGGCAGGATCATGCCGACGGACTCCATCTTCTCATAGATTTTCTGGAGCGTTGTCGTGGGGATGGCCGCGCCGACGTCGGACGTCTTCGTGTTGGCGTCCGCATTGGTCAGCTCGCCGGGGATTTTTCTGCCCGTCAGGACGTAGGCCATAAAGGCCTTCTTGTACTCGTCGGTGTCGTACCGGTCCAGGATCTCCGGTCTCTTGGCACCGGTCAGGTCCGCCGTCTCGGTCACGCCCGTCATGGCCTGGAGTCCCGGCACCTTGGCACCCGTCAGGGCGTTCAGGTTGGCTTGGAGTTTGGCCTCCTCGTCATACTTTGCGTCCAACGCCTTGATCTCCTCCATCTTGGCGTTGGCGTCCTCCATCTTGCCCGCGTCAATCAACTGCTGTGCATCCGTCAGCAGTTGATTGCGCTGGCTCGTGTAAATTTCCTTCGTCATTTTTTAAGCCTCCTTAGTCTTAAAAAGTCCAATTCTGCGCGGAGCCTTGCGGCCTCGCGCTCTGCAAAGCAGGGATTTTTCGCCCCGCACTCACACATGTTTTTGATCCGCTCAATTGCCTCCGCACTGAGCATCCCGGCGCAGTAGTCCGCCGTCATGGCAATCTGGCCATCGTCCATATCCATCACGCGGTCTACAAGCCCCAGCTCCACCGCCTTGTCGGCTGTGATCCAGGTCTCCGCATCCATCATGTCTGTGATCTCTTTTTCCGGTCGGCCGGTTTTGGCCCGATACGCCGCCGCGATTGTGCTGTTTGCAAGCCGCAGCACCGAGGCCGTATGCTCCAATGCCCGATAGTCGCCGTCCGCGTAGGACTGGACGTTGTGGATCATCATCATGCCGGTGGGCGTCATTTCCGACTCGCCCGCCATCGCAATCACCGAGGCCGCCGAGGCGGCCAGGCCGACGATTCGGATATGCACCCCGCCGGAGTAGTTTTTCAGGGTCGTGTAAATCTCGCTGGCCGCGAAGATGTCGCCGCCGCCGGAGTTAATCTCAACCTCCGCCCGCTCCCCATTGCCTTTTGCAATCGCATCGGCCACGGACTGCGGGCTTGTCGCCTCCATCCCGGCGTACCTGTAAAATCGGTGGTCGTTGCTGGATACAATCGGCCCCCTGATACTCACTTTCATGCTTTACTCTCCCCCTTCCTGCACCGGCTGGGTATCCAGCCGTCTGATTGGTTCATCGCCTCCCGGCACCGGAGCCAAGTTAAAGGCCCGCCGCCACTCGTTTGGCGTCAGCGCTCCACGGTCTACCATCTGCAAAAGATTGAGTTTCGTCGACGTGGACGCAAAGTCCCAGGCCGACGCCTCAAAGACGATTCTGTTTCCACATCCCCGCTCCCGGCGGCTGAAAAGCTTCCGCGTGTACTCCCCACTCAGCTGCTTTAGTACCGGCTCGATCTCCGCGTCAAAGTATGCGTTCTGCTCGTCCTCGCTTGCGCACGATGTGACGATCCTGCTGTTTGTGTTAAACAGCGCATAAATTCTGGCCGTGGTGTTTTCCATCTGCTGGGCGTTCGGCACGTAGTCCTTTGGATCGATCTGCTTTGCGTCGGCCTTCGCGTCCACGGCCGCAACGCCCGTCCCGTTGGACACATCCAAAAAACTCTTCGCAAAATCCTGTGCCCGCTGCTGGATGTCCTCTGGCCGCATCGACGCCGAGAACATCAGCAGCCACCGGATTACTGCGCTGTTTTTAATTGCCTTGACAATCCCTTGGTCGGTGGTTGTTACAATCTCCATCAGCGGCACAATGGCCGGGGCCAGTTGGTCGCCGAAGATGTCGTTTTCGTAAAAATCTCCGCGCAGGTGGATTACATCGTCGTAGGCAAACGCAAAGACGTTCCCGTTCTGCATATAAAATTTTAAGTACAGGTTCCCGGCCGCGTCATATACCGCATCCGCCTGCATGGCCGCCACCGGAAAAATTGCGGTCGGATATCCGTTTTCGTCTCTTAAAATTACCGCGAATGCGTTGTTGTTCAGGATCAGCTGGGCAGCCAGCTTTTCCTGGAGCATCTGCCCCGTCATGTAGGCGTTCGGCTCCTCCAGCAAAAAGCGGATATACGGCTCCGGATTTACGTCCAGTTTCCTGGTCTGCCGGATCACGGTCTCCCGGATGTGCTTTGCTGTCAGCTTCCCGATCGCCTTGATCTTTGGCCGGATGCAGGCCCGGACGATATCGGACTGATACATTTTGCCGTTGTAGCTGTAAAAGCCGTTCCCGCGCTCCTGTACCAGCTGGACTGTAGATACCCGTTTCCCCGCGCCACCCGTAAGCAAATTTTTAAAAAGTCCCATGTGTTTACTCCTAGATCATGCTCGCATACTCTGCCTGCCGCTGATCGTATACCGCGTAGGCGTCCAGCAGTGCCGCCGTGCCGTCAATGCGGCGCGTGGACTTGCTCGTTTTGTGCGGCTGGATGTTCCCATTTTTGTCCTCATCGTAAGCCGTATTGGCGAGGCACCATTTGTCGATTGGGTTGTTGTTGTAGATGATCCGCTTGGACTCCAGGTCGTTGCCGCACCGCTTCATCGGCTCCGATAACGTCCGGACGCCCTGATGGACGGGGAGCATGGCCTCCTTGCCAAAGTAGTCCGCCATACTGTCTGTCCAATAAGTCGCGGACCACGCATCATATCCCACAAATGGGATAAAAATATCCAGCGACTCCTGCACCTCCACAAACCAGGCCTTTACATCCTCATACCGGATTTTGTTGCCCTCCGATAGTCGGAGCAAGCCCCGGTCGTGCCACTTATCGTATGGGATTTTGTCCTCCGTCACCCTCTTGTCCAGCAGCTCTTGCGGCAGCCAGTACATTTGCAGCACAAAGATAATTTCCGGTTCTTCCGGCAGCTGGAATATCACCTTGGCCGCCGTCAGGTCGGTGGTCTTCGAGAGGTCCGCGCCGCCGATCCCGTAGCGAGGATAGGAGAGTACCCGCTCCTGCGTGGTCCCATCCGCCATATGATGCACCCACGTCAGTGTCCGGCTATCCTTGTCCAGGCGGAAGGTGTCGCGGTTGTCCAGCTGCTCAAAATTAAGCCATGCCTCGGACGACGTCTCGCGGATGTTAAAGTCCTTGCAGACCAGGTTGCGCACAAGCGCCGGATTTTTCTGTGCTCGTTCCACCCGCTCCTTCAGAGCCTGGTAGCTTTTGATGGTTCCCAGACCCGGGTTCGCTTTTTTCCAGCAAGTCGGGTCTGTCCATTCGTTCCGCTTGTCCAGCTCGTAGATAAACGCAATCCGGCGCGGGTCCTTGTATCCATCTGGGTCCTCATAGCCGTTGATGATCCGCTCGGCTTCTTCGTATTTCGTGTCGTAAATATCCTCGCGGATCGTGCCCGCTGTCGATGTAATAAAAATCAACGGCTGCTCTCTGGCGGTTACGCCGTCGGCGATGATGTCATAAAGGGCCTGTCCATTTTTCCACTGGTGGATTTCGTCCATTAGCGCTCCGTGGATATTAAGTCCGTCCAAGGTATCACTGTCCGAGGTCAGGGGTTTAAAAACGCCGTCGTTAAAATCGCTGTCCAACTCGGCCACCAGGCTCCGCATCCGCTTGCAAAGTGCCGGTGACTTTTTCACCATGCGCTTTGCCTCCTGCCAGATGATTTTGGCCTGATCTCGCTTCGTAGCGACAGCATAGACCTCCGGCCCCGGCTCCCCATCCGCAGTTTGCAGATACAGGCCGACGCCAGAGCCGAGCAGCGATTTGCCGTTTTTCTTCCCAACAATCAGCAGCACCTCACGGTACTGCCGGTTTCCTTCGATGTCTACAAAGCCAAAGGCCGTCGCAAGCAGCGCCTTTTCCCAAAGTTCTAGCTTTACCAGCTTTCCGCCTGCCTTACCCTTGGAGTGGTGGCAGTAGTTTTCAAAAAATTCTAGGATGTGATTTGCTCGGCGCGGCGAGTAGTAAAATTCCGACTCGTTGTTTTTCAGCTGATCCACGATGTGTCTGTAGGTCTTCTGCACTTTCAGGCTCACAACCTCTGCCCCTGTCTGGATCGCACTCCAGTACTCCAGGATCGGGTTATAGGTCAGCGGGTAGCGCATCAGCTTCACGCTTCATCACGTCCAGTCACAAATCCGCCAAATCCATCATCCGTCTGCTTCTGCTCGGCCTCCTGCTTCGGTAGCATGGATGTCAGCTGCTTGATGATTTTTTGATAGTTTGCGTTGGTGGTGTTGTAGGCCTGCCCGATGGGCCGCGCCCGGTCATACGGTTCCAAACGCTCTGACTGCTGGAATTTTTCGGTCCATCCGTTTTCCTGGAGGTCCGCTGCCATATCCTCGCACTCCACGCGCATAAAAGCCGCCTGGTCAATTAGCCCCGCGACAGTACCGGCGGCTTCTTTCGGCAGCGTCCGGTAGATTTTTTTAAGCCTGGATTTTTCCGCTCTGA
>ERZ808277.267-NODE-267-length-18745-cov-2.888229_pt1 | contig 18745 bp, 42 predicted proteins | sample MGYA00521240_ERZ808277 | MGnify/ENA primary metagenome ERZ808277 (study PRJEB31516, sample SAMN03275599) | gut metagenome | biome: mammalia-associated habitat; material: feces | host: Papio cynocephalus | place: Kenya | collected 2012-07-17 ... | reverse complement strand
CGCAGAGGGTGACGGTTGACGATGGGCTGGACTTCCGGGACATCACGGAGGTGCTGCTGGAGATGAGGGAGCCGTGACGGTTCCCCGGGGCAGGAGAGGCCGCAAGGGTGCGGCAAATCAGATGTTTGTCTTCATGTTGAAAGGGGGTTCGATGCCCCGCCTGCCCGCCAAGTCCCGGCTGCGAAGTCCGGACAGTTTTCATAGCATTACTTTTTTCGTAAGCGGCCCGTCCGGATGACGGGGACACGGCGTCAATCTGTATGCAAGCGGATGCCGGACAATCCTCCGGGGGTTCGATTCCCCCGTGGCCGCCCACCGCTGTGAAGCGCAATCGACATTGTAAGTATGTTATTAGTTGGCGGCCCGGAAAGACGGGCAGGGCGTTGCTGGCGCATTCGGGCAGGTTCGATTCCTGCCACGCCCACTGCGGCTGCGGCCTGCCACGCAGCCGGGGATACATAAAAGCCCGGCAGGGGGCAAAGCACACTATCATTCGTTGTGAAACGCCGGAGTGCTGCGTTGTTATATGTCTTCGGGATGAGGCAGGGTGACACCGCCTCATCTCACCAACCTCCGGAAACGGAGAGGGCCGTAGGAAGCCAAGCAAGCTTGCGCCGTGAGGCGCGTGATGACCCGAGCGCCGGATTTGCGGCAGTCAGTCATAAGGATTGCATCGTTTTGCATTATGTGGTTATTTGTGCAAAGGAGGGTTGAAGTCCCTCGCGGGTCACTGACACACAAACGTTTTTGTTATATGGAAAAGAGAATCAATGATTTGCATCTCTGCGAGAAGCTCGCAGGATGCCCGGAGGGGACGAAGCACTATTACATCTCGCCCAACGGCGCACGGAGCGGACTGACGGCGATGGAGCGGAAACTCGCCAGGATAGCGGACGATCTTGACGGCTGGGTGGTTTCGGAAGAAAGACTGAACAGTCTTGTGGAATGCCTGAAGCAGGACCAGGAATTCATGCTGAAAAAGAACCCGAGGCTTTCGCCGGTGGACATCCGGTTCTCGCAGGTGTCCACTGAGTACCCCGCATTCTTGCACATAGGACAGCACTGCATAGTTTGCCATCCCGTAAAGGGGTGGGACAAGGAGGACGGGGTATGATCTGTTTTGCGGTGATAATGCTCCTTGTGGCGGTGGCCACGGTGTCGGGCCTGTTGTGCTACAGTGCACGGGTGGACATCGACGAGAATAATGACGACAAAAAGAACAAACCATGAAACAATTCAGTTTAGAAGAATACCTAAAGAACCCCTCAAGGCAGGTAGTGACGAGAAATGGCCGTCCGGTGCGAATCCTTTGTACCGATAGGATTGATAAGGAAAATGGATACGTTATTGTTGGATTAGTACCCAATAGCGACACTGTCCCGTCTCAAGGTGTTTCCATATGGAAAGCGACCGGGGAATCAGTTATAACAAAGGCAAATGACCTTTTCTTCGCTCCCGTGAAGCAAGAAGGCTATGTCAATGTCTTCGCCTTCGCCTCGGGAGCGAGGACGGACGAATGCGTCTACGACACTTTTGAGGAAGCGGTCAGCTTCGCGAAAAAGAATCCAGATTCAAAGTACTACAAGGCTACGGTGAAAATAGAATGGGAGGAATAATCATGGAATACAAGGAATTTGCAAAAAGATTGTCGGACAAGATTGCGGAGCTGATCGTGTCCGAACTGGAAAAGGAAAATGTGAAAACGGACACCCGTCCGATCACGGAACGTGTGAAGACATTTGAAGACGCATGTGATGTTCTTGGACCGAAACATCCACTTGTCATGTCATGGGTCAGGTTCGGATGTGATTCCGGACCAAAAGATGACAATCTGAATGCATATCTCAAGCTCCGCATCATCTGCGCCGCCCTGAATGAAGGCTGGGAACCGAAATTCACAAAAAATGAATGGCGTTACACTCCGTGGTTCAATCTGTTCACGGACAAGGAGATTGCGGACATGGACTGCGGCGAAGCGAGAAACATGCGGCTGATGCGTCTATCTGACAGATATCAAACAGAATATGCCGGATTCGGTTACAAACATCTGATCGGGGCACCGTCGAAGACGAATTCATATATCGGGGCCAGATTATGTCTGAAAAGTGATGAACTGGCCATCTATTGCGGAAAGCAGTTCATCGACATCTGGGCCGACTATCTCCTAATCAGAAAATGAAATCATGGAATACAGGAAAGTATGTGAAATCACCCCGTGGGGCTGCCCTCCGGGCGGCCCGGGGAGCTGCCTCGGATGCGAGTATTTCCACGGGATAGAGGTTGACCCAGAAGACTGCGAATACATGGAAGTGCTCTGCGGCTTGGAAGAGAATCAAGATGAAACGGAGGAAGAATAAATCTGTAAAAGAGTTATGACACAGCTTGAGCAAAACTTTTTCGAGGCGGCCACGAAATATTGCCGCAAACGAATTGACTGGGAACAACGCAGATATGAAATTGCAAAGGACACAATGTGTGCATTGATTATAAGTGACAGCATTCCAAAAACGACTCCAGTTTTAAAAGTAGAGGAATTAGCGGTTGCTTATGCAGATGGGCTTATTAAAGAATTGAAGAAATAAGTTATGAAAGCAAATGAGTTAATGTTGAACGATTGGGTGGAATTTGAGGCCTCAACAACGGAATTTCTTTACGGTAAGGTTATAGAAATTTCTGAACGCTATGTTACAGTAGATACAATAAACGACAGTATCTGCATAGAAATAGACAAGGTGGGTCAAATACCTGTTACTCCAAAGATTCTTAAAAAGAACGGATTTGAAAGGTACTTTGAAGGATATTATAAGAACCCCAAAGAGCTGCATATTTCATATAATGACAATCTGGGATGTTGGTATATTAGTGACAGCCACGACCAGTATATGCATAGTGATTACATAACTTCATTTTCCGCAGTTCATGAATTGCAGAATATTTTAAGAACTCTTGGATTTAATGATTTAGCAGACAATTTTAAGATATAGAAACAATCGAAGAAATAGCATTATGAACTTTGAAATACCACAATTCTTCTCAGTCGGAGGGCTTTACTACAAAATCCTTCACGAAGAATCTATGAGATACGGTGAAGAATATGGACATTGGAACGGCACGACATGCACCATACATATAGCCAAAACCGCAGGTGGAGAAAAGCTGTCGGAGGAAAGAAAACAACAGACATTCTTTCACGAACTCGTTCACGCGGCTCTCGACGCTATCGGCGAGGATGAACTAAATGACAACGAGCGATTTGTGGATGCCCTTTCGGGCACTCTCTATCAAGCAATAAAAACAATGAAATAGCCATGAACATAAAAGAGAAAGCCGATGAATACATCGGGCACCCCTACGAATTGGACGAGGGTGTTGACACTACCATGCGCAGGAACGCGTTCTTCGACGGAGCGGACTGGATGAGGCAAAAGGCCATGGTCAGCTTCGAGAACGCCATTCGCAAACTCAAATCCCGCCTGCCGGAAGACATGCAAGCAATGTTCTCCGTGACAGAAGAAATGATAAAATTCAACAAATCACTATCAGAATGAAAACCTACGTCTTCAATGCTCATAACGTATGCACTAATCCTGACCGCACCGTTGATTGGAGCAACAAGGCCTGCCGGTTCGTGATAGAGACCGCACAATCCCCAAACGGAAGGTGGAACTCCGGTATCGATTGCACCGTCCACCACTCCTCCCGGGGCTTCGGCGTCCTGCTCTGTCGCAACATGTCAAGCGGCTATCCCTCCCAACGCCACGCAACGGCGGCTGCTATAGAGGAATGCCTCAAATTCGCCCGAGAAGAACTCCGTGAACTATCAACAAGACCCGATGACCACGAGGAAAATTCACCACCCAACGTCACCATAATCCCCTATATCCGAACCGCCATATCTCAACTCGATACCTATCTCGAATGTTTCACCCCAAACCAACTCTTCTGACATGACAGATTTAGACTTCAAAGACCTCGAACTGCTTAACGCCAATCTGGACAGACTGCTGCACTCAATCGAAGTGGCTCACGTCATGGCGACGACAAAGACACAGCGGATGACCGACTACAAACACCAATACCCCTACATGGATGACGCGAAAATCGATTACCTCTTCTTCTCAGAACTGGAAGAACAGAAAAAGGCAATCCGCGCCGACTACGATTCCATGCTGATGCGCGCCCGCTCCTGTCGCATCACTTTCCCCTACAGCATCGGAGAAATCCTTGACTACATAGAAAACTCGATAAAATGAAACACCTAATCACCATCCTCTGCCTCCTGCTGCCCATCGCAGTACAGGCCCAAATCATTGACACCGACTTCAACATCGGCGGAAAGGCCGTCACCGTCCTCGACAAGAACGGAGACTACCATGAACTCATCGATGGCTGTACTTTCACCATCCAACATCAAGTGTTCGGCTCTGCCGGGACAATCACACAAATCAAAATCGTCACCCCGGCCGGAGAAACCGTATACAACGAACTCCTCACCGACAAACAGGCCGTCTACATCCCCAAGAACGGAGACACGCCCTACGCCATAGCCATCATCGGCGACTATTTCGTCCATGTGCTCGCTTTCCCCGACACAGGCCTCATATCACTCAAAACCCAACCCTACAAGCAATGAAACCGTCTAAAATCATCATCACCCTTGAAGACAACCTCATCGGCTGCGAACTCAACGACAGCCAAGGACGCATCCTTGACATCCACAATATGTCCAAGGAAGAATGCTCACACGTCATCAACGCCCTCAATGTCGCCTTACACGACCTTTTCCTCAAATACCTCAAAACAAAATGAACAAGACAGCATTATTGGCAATCATAGCCGCCGCAATAACCGGACTGGCAGCCCTCACGCTCATCCCCGTCAGAGCAAACTTCCGCGACAAGGAAAGACAACGCCTCAACGAACAAATCCAACTCCGTGACGACTTCATCCGGCAACACCTCGACACCCTCTACTCCCTCAAGGACGAGTTCGTGCTCAACGAATCCAACGTCCGCACAATCCACAACCTCGATTCCATCGGACTGCAATTCGCGAAACGCTCCGGGACAATCGACTACTACCGCTACGCTCTCGACATAAACTACCTACAGGAACAACTCAGAAACAATTGACAGATAACGCCCGTGCCGCCCCCACTCTAACCGGAACGCACGGGCTTCAAACTCATCCACCACCATGACCTTCGGACTGCCCTACAAAGGAAGCAAAAACAAACTCGCCGCACGCATAGCGGAACTCCTGCCCCCTGCCCACACCCTCGTGGACATCTTCTGCGGCGGTTGCGCCGTGGCTCACGCAGCCGCACTCTCCCGCAAATTCCAACACATCATCATCAATGACACCGAAAACTGCCTCCCTCAACTCTTCCTCGATGCCATCAACGGAAAATACCTCAACGAATCACGGTGGATTTCACGCGAGGACTTCTTCCGCCTCAAGGATTCCGACCCCTACGTCCGCTACTTGTGGTCTTTCGGCAACAGCGGACGCGACTACCTCTTCTCCAAAGAAATCGAACCCTACAAGAAAGCACTCCATTTCGCCATCGTATACAACGACTTCGCCCTCCTCAATGAACTCAACCCCGAGGCCGCCACTCTCCTGCAAACCGCCCTGCACAACATCAAAGGATTAACGGAAAGACGACTAGCACTGAAACGCTTGCCGTTGCCTATCCCTGACAGACACCGCTGTTTGCAAGGCTTGGAGAGACTGAATAGACTGAATAGACTGCCCCACGATATGTTCTCTCCCACGAATCTTGACTACCGCTCCGTCCCCATCCCCGAAAACTCCATAATCTACGCCGACCCTCCCTATCAAAACACCAACCACTATGGACATACGCGCTTCGATTCCGACAGCTTCTGGAACTGGGCACGCAACTCTATACACCCTATCCTCATCTCCGAATACCACGCCCCAAATGACTTCGTCACCGTGGCCGAATTGAAACGCGTATCCCCCCTCTCCGCTACCAACAATAAAGCCGCAGCACCCGAACATCTCTACACGCCCCGATTCGCCCACCTCTTCCATGATACCCTCTTCTGACGAATTACTACCCCGAATTTCGGTGGTTGGAATTGTCGCGAATTTTGGAGGCTTGGAATACCGCGAATTTTGAAGGGGATACCCGGGGCGCCTGCCTAAAACGCAGGGGGGGGTATCCCAAACCGCCCAAAAGCGACAAAATGTAAGTACCCCAAAGTGTTTTCCCCGTATTTTCGGACACCCACGGGGGCAAAAAGCGACAAAATGTATAATTTCGAGGGTACGGCAGGCGGCGAAAGGCGGCAAATCAAGGCCGCAGGGGCGAAAAAGGTCGGCACACTGGAAGAGTTAGGCCGGTAGAGGGGTGCAAAATGAGGGCAAAAAGGGGCAATTTCGCAGCGCAATTTGTACACAGCAAGTCTGCCCCCCGTGAAAAATTTGACCACTTCCGAAATTTATTTGTACACCGCCGCGGAATTTCGCGACATTCGGCGCTGTCGCCCATATCCTTTCCTGCCCAAGAAGAAAACCGCAGAAGTGGCCCTATTTCGCACGCGAAAGCCCCTCAAGGTATCGGAGTACCTAAAGGGGCTATAAGGCTGCAAAACAAGGGTTTAAATACGAGAAAACGAGACTTGGCGCGTGAGGGGTTAAACGCTTTCGGACAAAAGCGCGGCCCTTTCGCCTTATTTCGCCTTATTGCCTTATTTCGCCTTTCACCTTATTTCGCCCTTTTGCCTTATTTCATCTCTTTATCGCTCACTCAATCAAACAAACGTCTGTCTTGCGGTTATATAAGAGAGAAAGGGCGCAACCTATAAGAGTTGTGCCCTTCCTTTCTTTTTTCTCCTTGTGGCTTAACCTACTATAAAAGACGCTATTAGGTTGCCTTTGCGGTTATAAATGTTAGTTTGATTCTTTGTTTCTTCCATTCGCGTGGCCGCTATGCAATTGATATAGAATATGTTAGCCGCGTCCTTGCGTTGCGTTGCCGTGCACTTAAATATCTTCGTTTTCATCGTCTAAATCATTATATATCATGTCGTTAATGGTTTCATCGAACCATAGTAAGTCATTAATTTCCCCTTCTGTCGCCTGCCCGTTTGTCACCTCTTCGATATACTCCCAAACTTTTTCCGCAACTCCGGAGTAAATAGCATCGTCTTTCCTCGCCTTGCCGCCTTGCCAAGCGTCAAAATCTTCAAGCGCGGTAATTTCTGTAATTACGTTCATATCTTAATGTCTTGAAATTTAACCGATTACATATATTTTCCCTCTCCGGCTATTGGCTATATACTCCATGTCGCAAATTTCGTACACGGGGAGATAATTTGCGCGCCGACCATATCCATCATCGTAGAACCCCTCGAAGGTAAATTGATTAGGTTCTGCGCTCTTGATTATTTCGATTTCGCGAAAACCAAGATAAATGCCTTTTCGCGGTGTGCCGTCGTGGCGCAGGAGGGAGCGCAACCATTTCAGTCCCTTTGCGCCCAGGTCAGCTGACACCCTTACATCTTCGCTCGCATAGTCGTACAAGTCTTTTTGCACCTTATTGCTGCGACATTTCAGGAGCGATATTTGACGCTCTGTAATTTCGCCTTTCGCGGCGATTTCCTTCAAAATCATTTCTGTTTTCATTGCTTTGTAATTAAAAAGTTTACTTATTTTCCAGTGACATAAATTTATCGAAAGAGATTGAGATTGAGCAACGATTGCCCCACTTTTCAACACTTTTTATATCTCCGAGTACGACTGCGTTATAAATTTCAAGAGACGGGCGACATTCGCATACAATAATTCTTTCACCATAAAATTCGACTTTTTCTACCTCAATTTCAAGGTAATCCAAATCTCCGCGCTTGATTGTAAGTACTTGCATGATTTTAATGTTTAAATTATTTAATAACTCGTATACAATGGTTTGACCCATTGCGGCCGTAAATTCTCACAACGCACCCGCCTATTTTCGCGAACCTTTTGACAAGAATTTCCGCTTCGGCAATAGCCTCTTCCAAGCTTTGGAAGTCATCTAAATCGAACCTTTTTAAGAACTTTGCATCTTTCATTTTACTAAAATATTTAAAATTAAATCTTATTTGTAAATTATTTCATAAATCACAGGGTCGGCAGAAAGAAGATAATTTATATCCATCTCATCAGAGTCGCCGCACTCTATATATATATCGCACAACATTTGCCACACGGCGGCCGCCCGATGTCTGCGGTATGCTGCTTTCCTATTCGCTGCGGCAACGCCGAAAAGTTCGAAGTCACGAAGACAGCTGTAAAATTGGCCGTTAATTATCATTTTCATTTCTCATCAAAAATTAAAACTTGTTTGTCTCGTTCGGACAATGCAAAGGTACAACGATTTTTGATAACTACAAATTTTTTTTGCACTTTTTTCGAGTTTTTTTCATCCTTTTCCTTTTGTCCTTGATTTTCAAACAATTACGATAGCGTTTGTATTTTTCCCTTTGCGTATATATAAGTTCACGCGCGCGTTATTTACAACTTTCAGCAGTCGCAATCTTAATTGCTATTGCGCGATCTTAATTTATAGCGCACCTTTGCACTATCAAATTTATAGCATTATGATAGCTAAATTTATACACGCAGCGACTAAATTTTTCGCAACGAACGTCCTTCGGCTACTTGCAACCGCCGCCCTCGTGGCCCTTGCCCTCCACTGGAAAGAGGGCGGAGTATTTCCCCTCGCCCTCGCTGTGCTCTTGTGGACCGCGTGAATTTTTAGAGCACTTGCAGGACGCGCCCGGCAAAGGGCCGTGAATTTTTAGACCTTGCCCGGAACGGGGCATGAATTTTCAGACGCCAAGCGGCTGACGTGAATTTTTAGGCCGTGTGAATTTTTATAAACAAAACGATTAAAATGAAAACAAGCAAAATTTTTCGGGAAAAAAGTCTTGAGGAACTCCACGCAAGCCACTTCTATAAGTTGCGGAAAACCTCACAAAACACAATGATTGAGTACGTGGTCAGATACGACTACAACGGGCGTTTCGCAGTGCGCTGCGCAGGCGTCAACGCAAACGGGGTTCCTTTCGTGGGTTCGGCGCAGAACGACGGGCGTTACTTCTTCCAGGTAGACACCTGCGACACTTTCGAGCAAGCGCAGGAGCACCCCGAAGAGTTGTACTCCGACATGATGCTTGCAATAGGGGCAAGGCGGAGGAACAAATAATTTTTAGGACGTGAATTTTTAGTAAACACAACAAAAATAACAACGCAATGAAAAAGTTTAATATCAGCGCGTTCTGCGCAAAGAAGTCGGACCCCGTGCCGTCCAAATTTTGGGGAATAAGCTACAAGGACGGCAAAATGATAGCATCGAACACGCTTGTGCTTGCATCCGTCAAAGCGGATTATCCGGCGGAATACGAGGGCGGCATATATGCCGGAGACGTACGGATTTTCGATGAAACCATCCCTGCCGAAATGGTATTGGAGCAAGGACGCGCCAAAACGCTTGCAGTATCGTTACCTATTGCGGAACTTAAGGCCGCCTGCAAAGTCTGCCGTGATAGCGGCAAAGCAATGGGCGCGGTGGAATTTGTCGCCATCCCTTTCGGGGACAATCAAAAATTGCTTTTCAAACGCACTCTTCTGTCAAAGATTCTCACCGCCTGCGAATGTTTCGGCATCAAGGGAATGCATATATCAGAATCGAGGCCGTATTCTTCCGCATATCTGACAGACGGCAACGGCAACGAGTTCGCTATCATGCCGGCCTATCCGGCATTCGCCTATGTTGACCTTTCCGGACGAATCCACGATTATCCTTTTCTCATTGACGATTTGATAAGGCAGGCGGAGATTGCGCTCAAAGACGCGGGGAAGCCGCAGGAGCAAGCGAAAGCGGCGTCACATCTGATTAGTCTCAAATTCATAAAATCCCGTCTTGCTTAGACGAAAGAAAGGGGTTTCCGAACTGGAAGCCCCTTTCTTTGAAATAAGGCCTATTTTAGGCGCGCCAACGGGATAGGATGATAAGTTATACCAAAAGGTTCTTTACCGCGCCAAAAACGGCATCAAAACAGCAAATACGGCTATTTACGGATTATGTTTCGCTTGTATGTTTCACAGATATGCCCGTATTTCCATTCGGGATTGAGTTCGCAGCCCAAGCATTTGCCGTCTGCCGAATATTCGGACATCTGCCCGAAAAGGCAGGTGTCGCAGGTGTCGGGGATTTTCAAATCTTCCCTCTCCTTGATTTTCCGGCCTATCCAGACGGACAAGTTCAAGCCTGCAACGAATGTCGTCACCAAAGCCGCGGGGAACCACAGCCAAGAGAGGGCCACGGCCCACGAGACGAGGCCGAGAATTTTCAGAACCAAAGCGGCCGTCACCCAAAGGACGTATGCCGCATAACCGATTTTCCTCATAGTGAATTTTTGAAATGTTTTTCGTACTCCTCATATTTCTCACCGAATGCGCCATCCACCAGGAGCAGGTCTCCGGCGCGGTAATAGGAGTATACTATCGTTGTGTAGTGCATCCCGAAAAGCTCCGCAATCTCCACGTAGGTCATGCAGGTGTTCTCCCGGAGAATCCGCACGGACATCATCCGCACGTCAGCGTACTTTCGCTTGTGAGACCTGTTCTGGTAGTTGGCCAAGGGCGCGCCGAACACCTCCATGCAGGCGGAGTCCAACGCCCCCACGATAATTTTTAGTTCCTTTTCGCTGACCATAATTTTTAGACTTTTTTCAGAACGGCAGGTCATCTTTCTCCGCGTCCTGCGGCGCGGAATTGCCGCCCCCGAACTCCTTAGTCTTGAGGTTGCCGAGGTAGATTGTCTCCCGATTCTCCTTATCGTAGATGGAGACGGAGTGCGTGTTGCCGTACTCGTCTTCGCCGTTCTTGTTCGGGACGATGTCGATGAAGATGCACTTGTCCCCTTTCTTCGTTTCCCCAATCAACCGCTTCGGTATCTTGGTGAGGTTGATTAACCCTGTCAGTTTTGTTGCCATAAATTATTGTTTGACATATCGTTTCTCTATCCACCGCTTCGCCATCGGAAAGTCCAACTGGCGCGTGCGCATCACGAAAGACACCGCGTTCTCTCTCGCACCGCATCGGAAGCAGCCGAAAATCTGATATTTCGGACTTGTATACGCAACATTCTTCTTGCCGCAGAACGGGCAGTCGCAGATGTAGTTCTTGCCACGGAATTCCGCCGGAAGCGTGTCGCAGACGATTTCTTCTATCCGTGCATGCCTGCACAGCTCCCTCGCCGCGCCGATTTCGCCGTCCTCACGGAATTCATATCCGCGCGCCTCCGCTATGCTGCGGCAGTAGCCGTAATCCGTCCCGGCAGGGATTGCCCCGTCCACGGGATAATACACGTTGTCCATTATCCACTTGTGCAGCTGCTCATCGTTCGTCACCGAATTGATGTAGTTGCCATATCTGTATATTCTTATCTTCATTTGATTCTCTCCGCAAATTCCCTGCTTTCTATCTCCAACGGCTGAAGATAATCAGCCGCCGTGTCGAGTACGTAGTCTTTAGCATCTTCATATCCGTTCTTGATTGCGCACACGGTTATCGCCGACAGGTGCTTCCGCCCATCCTCGTCCGTGTTGACCGCCAAGAAGCCCTTGCCGCGTCTGCGCACCACGAGCATGTAGTCGCACCTGCGCATCATCCACGTGACCAGCTTTATCAGCAAATCAAACATGCCTTTCCTCCTTTGTCACGCCGTCCCCGTTCCCCTCTATCGTCCCGTTCGCTTTCCGCTTCGCGAGCTTCTCAAGATTGAACTTCGCCACCTCCTCAAGTGAGTAGCCCATGGATGCCGCCATGCCTGCTACGCCCCACAGGATGTCCCCGAGTTCAAGTATCACCCCGAGGTCGAAGTCCATCTCCTCGCGCGTCTCCATCACTGAAGAATTGATGAGGTTGTCGCTGAACTTCAGCCTCCCTTTCCTTATCGCCTTAGCGAACTTCCCTTGCAGTTCCCCGGCCTCCGATGCTATCTCAAGCATCATGTAAAGATGATTGTCGCAACTGTCCATCCTCGTGGACATCGCCTGCGTTTGATAATCATTCAACTCCATTGTATTCCTTTTTCAGTTGTTCTATTCTCCTGTTGTTCTTTTCAAGTATCCGCATCCCCGTCCTTGTCGTGGAATGCTCCCAACGCTCGTGGCAGTGTTCGCAGAGGATGTTCACGTTCCTCGGGTCATGGGCCATCCTCGCATCCGCGCCACGGCTGATGATGTGGCTCACGTTGTAGGCACTCGGAGTCCGTATCGGCCTGCGGCATTCCTCGCAGATGAGCGGCAGGCGCGAAAGGCAGAAGCGGTAGAACTTGTGGTTTCCCACCGCATCGTTCTTCCCGAACCGCTCTTTCTGCACCTCCACACGGAGCGCGTGCGACATCGGAAGCCGCTCATCAATCAAAGGCTCATAACCGCGTTCCACGGCATAGCCGTATTCCTCCCGTGTCTCTATCATTTGATGCCGTTGAAATAATCCCTCTCCCAACGCTCGCGTTCCGCCTTGGGGACTTTCGCCTCCTCGGGGAAACCCTCGAACCAATGGTCGATATTGATTCTCCGGGCTTCTTTCTTCCCCAAATCAATACCGTACAGCATTTGCATGTCATAATCGTACCATTCGAGAAACGAATCAAAATCTATCCCGTTGTCTACGACATAACGCAATTCCCAGTTCGACAGGAAGAGGTCTGCGACATCGAATGTGCGATAGCCATCGCCCGTCCACTCACCGTCAGTCTCCCACATCTCGTTCAGTTTCTCCCCGTATGCCTTGCACGCGACAGAGTACATCAACTGTAAACTTGTCATATCTTCGGATAATCCAATATCTGATAAAAATTCTCCGCAGCGTACTGGACGGCCCATTCTATCACCTCGTTTGCCTCCGCGCTGTCGAGTTCCTCGAAGTCCTTGTAACCCACTCTCCACTTCCCGTCAATCCTTTCCTCACGTGCGAAGAGTGGGCACTGCCGCTTCATCCATTCGTAGGTCTGCTCTTTCGTGTATCTCTCCCCGTACTCCTGCATCAACATCCCCTGCATCTCCGGCACGACATACCCGAAGAAGTAGTTGGTGACCTTGTCGCTCGGCTCAGCGGCGAGTATCTCCGCACGCAGGATTATGCCTTTCCCTTTGTGCAGGGAACAGAAGTCCTCCAGCGCCTCCATGGGGAGGTCGAGCCTGCCGTCGTCTCCGATTCTACCGATTACTGTCTTTCTTCGCAGGCGCATTGATGTCAAGTTTTATTCCGCAATCTGCTATCAGATGTTGCATTTCATGTACATAACGGATTCGGGCTGTGAAGTCGTTGGCATGTCTGAACATCTCGATGTCCCATCCTGCCGGAACTTGTCTTGCCGACACGAACTCCGGGCCATGTTCCCATGTATAAACTCCGTCCCGATAGTTGGAGAATCCGCCCAACCACCCGGAAGTCAGCGGCACGGGCGTGAAGAACCCGGCATAGTCAAAGGATGAAAGAGAAACCCTCATCAGCTGGTTGTAGTTGCCGCTGTGGTAGACCCAGTCCCCGATTCTCAATTCTTCCGGTTTCATAAATCAATCTCGCTTATGATTTCAAAGTCAAATGTCGAGCCATACTTCTCGTTGAGGCAGTACAATATGTCCGCTATGGTCATGTACTTCATGTCAAGCTCCATGTCTATCGTGCTTCGCCCAAAAGGACTTCTGAAACCGTCCACTCTATACATCTTGTGCGGACGGAATGTGAAAGGTATCCTGTTGTTCACAAGCACCGATGCCACCACATAGAGGTTAGTCGCATATACCGTATAAAGTTTCCGCATTTCTTCCTATCTCGGTTTTGATTATATGGAGCGCCTGCCGCGCCTGCCTTTCAGTGGGGAACAGATTCCCCGCCCTCTTGAGGTCATTGAGGGCAAGACTGTTCATCTTATTATCCACACTTATGGCCTCGACCTCCCAAAAGGCCGTCACGAACCACATCCTCATTTCGCACCCTCCTCAAGAAAAGCGCGCACCCTCAAGAAATGCGCCTTTATTTCACCCTTTGAGCGCATTTTTCCGCAGATGCCCTCAAGACGCACATTGTCCTTGGAGTACAAGGTGGAGAGAAAATCCGTCCCGTAAGAAGCGAAAGAGAGGCTCCATATATAATTGTAGCCTTTCTCTTCGGCTTCGGCCTTGATGTCCCTGCACTCTTGAAAGAGCGCGGAAAGAAAAAAGAAATCAAACTGTTCCATGTGCTTTGTTGTTTTAAAGTGTTGCAAAGATAAGTATAATATTCCACATTCGCAATAGTGTAGGGAAAGATTCTACACCTCTATGCCTGCTTTCAGCCCGTCGGGGTGATAATACGTGACAACCGGGAAGTCTGTCGCCGTGCAGACCTCAATCTCTTCAACCTCCGCTTCCACGCGCCCGTACTCTTCCTCCGGCTGAAGATAAGTGGCAGGAATACGGGTGACGTTGCCGCTCACCCATACGGTAGCATACGCCCACATGTTTTCCGGAATGGCGACCTCAAAGATGTGGTGCGCACCCAGCTCATCCCATTCACGGTTCTCGATGAACGCAAGCATCCTGTCTCGCACGAGGCCGAAGATTAATTCTCTGTCTATTTGCATGTTTCTTGTTTTTGTTGGGACAAAGGTAAGCCAAATAAATGGAAATTCCAAGAATTATTTGCACTTTTTATCCCATTCGGTTGCACGCGTCACCACTTTGATTTCTATTCCGTGTATATAAAGCATCAGTTTGCGCTTTATCGGGAACTTCTGGTCTATCATGAACTTGCTTCCCTTGACATCCTCCACAACTGTCTCGCCGTCTTTGACATAGACGAAGTCAGCCTTATAGGTGCATTGCCTTTCCGCCAAGACTTGAACCTCCTTGTCTTTCGTCTTCAAATGCCTCGTTTCGGCCTTGTATTGGGCCGGGATGAGCAGATACTCCACCTGCCGTCTGAGGCCGCTGATTTGGCCCTCTGATTGACGATTCCGCAGGAAGATGAACCTGCTCCACTCGAGCTGGGAATCGAATACCCCCTCCGAGTTGGTTATCTTGTGGTTCCTGTATTTCCGCATATCAATTCCTGTGCGTATGGCAGATTTTCGATGAACCGGCAGAATTCCCCCCAATCCTCCTTGAGTTTGTGGTTGCATCGCTGCGCATAGATGCTCCGCAGTTGCAGGTAGTTTGTCGATACTCTCATGAACAGCTCTATGCCCTGCGGACAGTTGCTCAAGAGACGCATGAAATTCGCGTATGAGGGTTTTGCATTGTACTTTTCGGAAAGAGACTTCATTTGCGCAATGCTTTCTTCCGTGACATACTTGTTGAAGCACGCATCCATGTCCATCATCGCAAGCCGATGCATCTTGCTTGAGGAACAGACAATGTCTATCCAGTGATAGCGTTGCAATTCGGGGCTGATGTAATTGGGATATGTCAAGTCGAAACTCACCCGTATCCCGGAAAGGAACGTCTGATGTCCGCTTCCATTAGGCGTATTGGCCAATTTCACGGCCCTTTCCATAGACTTTCCGAATTCTTCCTCCGTATACTCCGGCGGAGCAAGCCTCATGGCGTTCCTGCATGCTATGATGCTTTCTCTGAGGTCATAGACCTTTACATTTTCAATCTTCAACATGTTTCTGTAAAAATTCTACAAGTTTGCGGCATAAGATGTTCACGCTTGCGGTCACGTTCTTGTCGTTGTTCGGGCGAATTTCCGGTTTGCCCTTGCCATAGTAGGCATCGAGCCAACGGCGTATCAATACGCGGCAAGCCGTGATGTCGGAATACATGCGGTATTCTCGCGGCGCGTTCCTGTAGGTGTCCTGCCATACGATTTCCGCGCATTGGCAAAGGATGCTAATCAGCACGGCGGATGCAAGCACCTCTTGCCGCTCCAAAGGTTCGAACGGGAAAAGATTCTCGACCTGTATCAGCGTTATCAGCAGGTCGTGTTCCATGTGCTTGTCGAAGTCATCCATCATGTCACACATATAGTCCGTCTGTTCGGGGCTGAAACACCGGAAAAAGGACTGGTTGAACCTGTCATAGCTGCGCAACCACTCGTTTTTCCATTTCAAACGGTTATGATGGCATTCCACCGGCTTGATATTGCGGCAGAACAATTGGTATGCCGCATCCATGATAATCAGCGGGAGCAACGGGGCGACCTCGTTGTCGTCCCGGCAATGCGCCGTAAGCCCTTTGGGCTTCAGATAAGCGTTGATTAAATCCTCAGTCTTCATCCCCATGTTCCTCAAAGTTAGCGAATCCCCCCGTGCCGACAAGGCGAATTGGAGAATCGAAGTTGCATTTCCCGTTCCTGTTTTTCCTTATCCACAAATCTATCGAGTTGTCTACAATGTCACCGTCCGAGGTGCGTGTGCGCTCAAGCATCAGCACCAAATCCGCGTCTTGCTCGATTGCCCCGCTGTCTCTCAAGTCGAACAGCTGCGGACTCCGCATTTCGCTCGCGCTTGCCCTGTTCAATTGGCAGAGCAGCAGAATCGGGATGTCGCACTCCTTTGCCACCGTCTTGAGTTTCCGCGTGAATTCCCCCAATGCCGTGGCCATGTTCTGCCGTTGATTAGTCACCGGTATTAATCCCAAATAGTCTATCACCGCAAAGCGGCAATGTCCGCTCTGGCACTCTATCCTTATCCGCTGACAGAGTTCGTCTATCCCGTTTGCCTTGTCGTTGATTACGAGGTTGTCATTGCACGTCTCCGCTACGGCCCTCTCGTAATCCGCCCACTCGAACCGTCTGGAATACAAGGCCGCCGGAGAAATGTATCCGGTGGAAAGAATCAGCCTCTGCACAAGTTCCTCCGCCGTCATCTCCAGCGAGAATATCATGCTTTTCTTCCCCGATTTCGAGGCGTGCAGGGCCATCTGGAGAGCTATTGTGGTGTTGTGCGTCACGATGTAGTCCTCGGTGACATAGCAATGGTCATCGTTGCTGACGTAGATGCACACGCATTCCATGTCGCCCACCTTTTCCGCTGATGTTATGAACCGTGAGCGGTCAGATGGACGCCATTTCTCGGCCTTGCGACGCAGATGGAACGGGCAAACAGTCATGCTCACCGCCACGTTGTACTCCGTTCCTTTCCCCTCTTCCGTCCGGTCATAGGCCTTGACGTAGGACAGGCCTCCGAGGGTGCGGACCAAGGACACCATGTCGTCTGCAAGCCTCCTGCTTGTAGTGCTGAACGAAGTCGCCCCGTCTGAGGCGGTGCCGTCCGTGTCCATCAGCCCCCTCAACAGCGAAAGTCGCTGTCCGACACTGCCGAGGAGGTATTCCCGCGGAATGAACTTGTCCCTTGAACGGACATCAAGCCCCAGTCTTCTGATTCTCCGTGCGAACCCGTCTTTGCCGCCCTTTCTTTTCTGCGCAATGACATAGGACGGGCAGGCAGGGGATGAGTTCTTGTGAAATTCGTAGCCGTCCGGCAGACGGCCGCTTGCCCTCGTTATCATCTCAACGTCCATGAGAGGGTTTGAAATGCTTACGGCGTTGCCGCAAAGGTAGCCGTCTCCTATCAGCAGGCCCAAAAGATAGGGGTCTATCGGGAGTTGCCGTTCAGCGAACTCCACGGGGGCGACTTTCGGAATCCGGTATTTCGACAGTGGCTTCCTGTTGCTCGCCGCCCTTGACGGAGTGAGTTTCGTCTTCAAGCCCCTGCGCATCATTTCTTTCAACGTCAATTCCTGCTCGCGGTGTCGGGACGAGGTGACATCCGTGACCGTCCATAGATGCTCCTCGTCACAAAGGACAGATGCCCCGTCATTCATTTCCACGCGGTAAACCGGACGCACCCCCTGCGGATACACGCCCAAGACATCCTGCGCACGCCCGTCGCGTCCAATCACCTTGTCGCCGACTTTCAGACTTCCCATTTCGCGCCATCCTTGAGGGGTGAGCACTTTCGTATGTATCGGCTGCGCCTTGCCCACGCTTGGGCGCGCCGCAAGTATCACCAGATTGCCGCCGTTGAACCCCCCGTAGGTGTAGAAGTCAAGCGTCCGTATCGAAGTGGGGATTCTGTTCGTCTCCCCCTTTTCGAGGCGTTCAGAAAGGGTATTAGCCACTTCTGTGGAAGTCTTGGCCATGTCATCCCTCAGACCATCTGCCGTCATCTTCGAGAAATCGCCGAACATGCGGCATATTTCCGAGCAAGGCATCCCGCCGTTTATCCGTTGCAGGGCATCAACGGCTGTAATGTATGCCGCCCGTCTGACGCAGGTGTCAACCATTGCCCCTATGAGGCCCTGCAACCCCATCTCTCCATATTCCGGCGTCTCATCTATTATCGTGGAGAGGAAGTAGGAACGGTTGACGCGAGGAAGCACCGTGGTCAAATCTATGTTCTCTCCGGAATTATACATGTCGATTATGGTCTCCCATATCTTCCGGTTCTCCTCATGCGTGAACATGTCAGCTTTTATGCTTCTCATCACACGCCCGATGGTGGATTGGTCTCCAATCATGGTTGCGAGCAACTTCGTCTCCAATTTTGACGTGTCCGGCATAGGAAAGTCTGATATCGCAAGCGTCTGTTTCATTTCTTCAGTATTACGGTTCTGTAATATTCCTCGGTCACGCCCATTTCCTCCCATATCTTCTTCTTGGGGAGGGGGGCGGCGGCTGTCCGGGGGGTAGGGTTGCTTCCGCTGTTTCTATTGTTGTTTGCCCATGTCGC
>ERZ808277.265-NODE-265-length-18960-cov-3.277969_pt1 | contig 18960 bp, 19 predicted proteins | sample MGYA00521240_ERZ808277 | MGnify/ENA primary metagenome ERZ808277 (study PRJEB31516, sample SAMN03275599) | gut metagenome | biome: mammalia-associated habitat; material: feces | host: Papio cynocephalus | place: Kenya | collected 2012-07-17 ... | reverse complement strand
TAATTCTAAATTCATAATTTCTATTTTTTAATACTTTTGCAGCCTCTAGAAGTCTTGATATTTTTTTTGAATCTTCTGTAATTCTACCTATATATAAAAAAGTAAACTCCTGAGTCTTATTCAATTCTATTTTTTCTTGAGATAATTTTTCAATTTTTTTGTAATCAATTATATTATTGCATACAATAGTGTTTGTTCTATTCATTATCGTTTCAAATTCATTTTTGGATTTATTTGAAACAAAAATTATATTTTTAAAATTATTTACATTTAATTTCTCAAAAAATTCTTTATATTTGTTTCTATTGTTGTTAAATATGTCTAAATAACTGCTATGTACCCATAAATTAGAATTTTTTGAAGCTATTTGTGCTGTTGCAGATGCCATTTTACAATATGTTGCATATGCAAATGATGAATCAAATTTATTTTTATATTTTAATGTGAATTTTAGTCTTTTACACCCATTTATTACTTTTGAAAATATTTTGTTATAAATTGGTGTGTATTTTATAATTTTAACATTTTTATTTAATTTATCTAATAACTCACCTTGTTTTTTTTCAAGAACTAATGTTATTTCATATTTATTGGTCTTTTCTAAGTAATTAAGCAAGCTTATTAGTGCTGTTTCTATTCCACCAATTTCTAATGAATAGGCTGAAAATAAAATACTTTTTTTAGTGCTTTTCATTTTTGCCTCCTTTTTTGCTAATTGATTTTTACATTTTATTATTTATAATTTATCGCATATCTACATTATACTTAGTTATATTTATATTTTTATATAAACTATGACTATAATATATTATGAAAACATAATTTCTATATTTTTATATCCTATAAACAATCCATTTTCTAAAACACCATTTATTTCATTTATCTTTTTTTCTAAATCTTCTGTAACATTATTAAATTTAGCATCTATTATATATCTTCCGCTTTCTGTAATTAATGGTTCAATATTAGAATCTTTATTTTTTCGTATGTTACACTCTATTGCCCCTAAATTTATAAGCTTATTTTTTACATTTTCAACTTTATCTATATCACATTCTACTGGAACAGGACATTTCTGACCAAGCTTTTGAACAAACTTTGATTTGTCTACCAATATATAGACAATCGGAGTTTTTAGAAGGTTCATTTTTTCTTTATATAAAGCCGCCCCTAGACCTTTTATTAGCCAATTGTTTTTATCAACTTCATCTGCTCCATCGAATCCCCAATTTATTTCATATTCTCCTAATTTAGCTGTTTTTATGTTTAAATAATTACACAATAATTCTATTTGTTTTGATGTTGGTATAGCAATTATCTTTAAATTTTCTTGTTTGCATTTTTTTCCAATTTCCTTAACAGCCAAAAAAGAAGTTGTGCCAGAACCAAAACTAATTACATCATCGTTTTTTACTTTTGATGCAATTTTTCTAGCTAAAACTTCTTTTTCTTCTTTATTTTTTATATTATTGTTCCATTCTAAATTTTCAATTAAATTTTCTTTAGTATTCATAATAATGCCTCCTAGAATTTTTATATATTATTTCATATTTTGGCAGATTTGTAAACATGCATTTTTACATAATGTGGCATTTTATATTTGTTTTAATACTTTTTATTATACAATAAAACCTTTTGTTTTATAATAATACTAAAGTTAATAAACATTTCTAAATAAAAATCTCTCCAACTATTAAACAATACATTTAATATGGAGAGTTCATTTTATTTATTTTTTAAAATACATATTTGATTTAGTTGTAATTCAAATAGTTGCCTATGTTTTTTTACTATAACTTGTAATATTAAGCTTGTTACATTCAATAATAAACCTATTATTAATGCAATACATGCAACTATTAATGTTGGAAAACGTGGAACTAAACCTGTATTAAAATATTCCGATAATACTGGAATAGATAAAAGCAATGCTATTATATAGAAAAATATTGAAATAGTATTAAAGAACAAACTTGGTTTATATTCTTTAAATAAAGTTGCTATAGTTTTTAGCACTCTTGCACCGTCTTTATAAGTATTTAGTTTGGAAACACTTCCAGCTGGTCTATCTCTATATTGAACTGGAATTTCTTTCAATGTAAAATTTTTATCTATTGCATGAATAGACATTTCTGTTTCTATTTCAAAACCTTTTGATAGTATAGGAAAAGTTTTTGCGAATTTATAACTAAATGCTCTATATCCTGTCATAATATCATTTATATTATTTTTAAATATTTTATTAATCAATCCTCTTACCATTTTATTACCTAAATTATGAAATGGTCTTTTATTTTCTTGAAAATATGTTGAAGATAGTCTATCTCCTATAACCATATCTACATTATCATTTAATACATATTCACACATTTCTCTTGCATTTTCTGCAGGATATGTATCATCTCCATCTATCATTAAATAGCAATCTGCATCTATATCTCTAAACATTGTTCTTATTACATTTCCTTTACCTTGTTTAGTTTCATAACGCACTATTGCTCCTGCTTTTCTTGCTACTTCATCTGTTCCGTCCTTTGAATTATTATCATATACATAAATATCTGCTTCTGGTAAAGCTTGTTTATAATCTTTTACTACCTTTTCAATTGTTTTACTTTCATTATAACATGGTATTAATACCGCTATTTTCTTATCCATTTTGTTCTCCTTTTTTATTAGTATGGCTTAATTTCGTTTTATTATTTCATATTTTTATATTTTTGTAAATACTTTGTTATATTTATATTATTGCAAAATTTTTATTTATATAATTGCCAATTACAATATTTCAATTTTACTTTCTAATTTTTCCACAAATTTTTCATTATTACTTTCATATCTTCTAGGCACAAATTTCTCAACTCTATCTAAAGAATTCTCTATATCCTCAACACATCTAGTTCCAATAATATATCCCTTATTATCAAAATTTTGTATAATCTGTAATTGATGATCATTTACATGTTCTTTATACTTTTTTAATCTTGGCACTGCAATAATTTTTTTACCTAAGTCAATTCCTTCAATAATAGTTCCAACTCCTCCATGAGTAATAATAAAACTAGAATCTTGTATTAATTCATTTAATTGTTTAGGTGTAGTAAATTTTATTAATTCCATTTTACTATTTGGTAATTTAGTTTCAAACTTTGTATTACCTATTTGCGCTATTACTTTCTCATTTATTTTACCAACTTCAATTAGTCTTTCAACTTCAATTAAAATTCTTTTAAATTCTTTATCTTGTGTCCCAAGTGTAACTAATATCATTAATAAATCCACCCCCAATATTCAGCTTTTGGATATAACTCAAGCATTTCCTTCCATTGTACAACAAAAACATCTGCTATTGGATATACAAACCTTCCTGCTACAGTTTTTGTATTTCTATTTGCAAAAGTTTCTATATATATAACTTTTTTACGAAAGATGTGTCCTATAATTAACATGGGAATCTAAATATTTTTGTAATATAGCACATTGGTACTGCTGTATGTGTCCCTGTAGTTACTATAATATCTGGTTTTTGCCTTAAGAAAATTATAAAGCTTTTTATTATATTGAAAAAATAAATAAAAAAATACGTAAATAGATTTTTCTTTGTTCCATATGCTAAAAATTCCATTTTATCTCCATATTCATTTTTTAAATATTCATTACTTTTTGTTTTTTCTGTTACTATGTAATATTGATATTTGTTAAATAATTGTTTTAATTGCATTAATTCGCTTAAGTGTCCGCCTGTACTTGATATAAATAATATTTTTTTATTTTTCATTTAGGTTACCTTTCTTATGTTTTGGTATTTTTAAATTTCAAGGCACGTTTTTTTATATTAATTTTGTATATCATTCATTGTCAACCCCGCTTCCTTTAATGCTTGTTCAAATGATATTGCTTCTTTTCTTTCTTTTTCTCTTTGTTCTTCAGTTAAAGAAAGTTCTTCTATTAACATTAATTTTTCTGTTATATCCATATTTTCCAATATGGCATCTGGTGCTAATGTTAGAAGTTTAGCATCAATCATTTTTTCTGCAAGTTCTTTAATAACTGTTGCTTCTATAGTGTTTAATTTTCGCATTATATTAGCTACATCAATTATGTTTTGTTTTTGTGACTCGCTCATCTTTTCCTCCTTTTTTATTTTCTACTTATATCCAGTCTTTTTTATTATACCATTACTATATTCCTTAACCTTACTACTAACCTCATATCCATCATTTCCAAATAAATCAGCATGTAATTTTTTAACATTGCTTTCCAATGTAACAGGAACACCATACCATCTGTCTAAAGTAATACCTTTAACTTCATAAGGCCATCCAACACTTGCTACAACATTGTATTGTGCTATGCTTGGTATCATAGATAAAATCTCACTAGAAGTTATGTTAGTATACACTTTAGGTAATAAAATATCAGCTAAATTATTAAGTTTTCCTACACTCATTTTTTTAGATTTGTTGAAACATGCATTTAATACATCTCTCATTCTTTCAGTTCTTTTATAGTCTCCACCAGCTGTGTAACGAATTCTTGAATATGCTAAAGCTTGAACACCTGAAAGTGTTTGATTTCCTGTTTTAGTAACTCTTGGTGTATGTTTTCCCATTTGGGAATCAACTGCTGAAATATAATCATTTATGTATTTTAATTCATCTGATTCTATTGCAATATTAACACCATCTACAGCATCTATTATATCAACAACAGCATCAAAGTTAACAGCAACAAACTCAGTAATATCTAAGTCAAAGTTTTTATTTATAGTATTTATTGCAAGTTCAGGTCCTCCAAATGCATATGCATGTGTTATTTTATCATAACCATGTCCTTCAATATATACATAAGTATCTCTATAAATAGATGTTAGCTTAACTTCATTTGTATCTTCATTTATACTTGCAATAATAATACAGTCACTTCTTGTATTATCATATGTATTAGCTCTTGCATCTACTCCGAAAAGTACTATGTTTCTGTAGCCTTTAAGTTGTTCTGCTACACCTTCATTTATTTCTATGTTTCCTAATTCTACATAATTTAATTTTGATAATTTATTATATACATACCATGTTACTGCTGAAAAGAATAGTAGTAATATTATTAATAATACTAATAATATTTTCAAAAAAATTCTTGTTTTTTTATTTTTTTTACTTTTTAAAGTTTCTCCTTTGTATACTTTTTGTTTTGACATATTGATTTTCCTTTCTTGTGACTTATTAGAAGCCATGTTTTTGATATTTTCCTCTTCTATTTCTTCAAAATTATAACTCTTTTATTTATATTTGTAAAGTTACTTATTTTGTTTGTTTTCCAAGGTTTGCATCACACTAAAATATTTGTACTCAATAATATCTGTGTTTTTTAATATTTTAAAATTATTTGTTTTATTAAATTTATCTAACTTTATTCAATTGTCAACTTTTGTGAATTTGTTTGTAATTCTATATATGTACGACCATCACTAACTTCTATTTCTTTGCCATCTTTATAATAATATTTTGTTTTGGCTGATCTACTATCCTTTTTCCATGTTATTGGAACAGCATAACCATTTGTTATAAAATAACCATTGCCTGAACCAACTGTTTTTAAATCCCAATAATAATTATCTGAGCACACTGAATAATTAATCTTTTGTACTATAATGTTTTTTGTGCTAACTTGTTCCTTAGTATAATAATCAGTACAATATTTATCATTTTCCATTCTGTTATACATCTTAGTATTATTATCATATACAAATGTTGTAACATTTGGTTTTGCTCCATATGGGATTACGACTTTATTTGCTATTTTTGCTTCGTCTTTTGCTGATAAATCAACATCTTCTGGATTATAATTTAATAATATTGTTTTATCAGATTCTGTTTTAAATTTTTTATCATTAATTGTTTGTTTAATTTTAGAAATAGATGTATATGCAGTATGTTCACTTGCTAGTTTTTCTGGATTATTTCTCCAAAATGGCTTGTCAAATAATCCATTTATATAATTAATTGAACCTGCTTTTTCATCATCTTCAGCATAATGACTCCATCCATAGTGAACAAAAATTGCATCTGATTCTAATGCATAATCTACGAAATTATGTCTTGAACTTCTAATTGTTCCTATTGTTAAGTCTTCATCTATGTCTTTATATAATGCTAGTAATCTTGATGTATTACCTTCAGTTGGTATTTCATATACTAGATATGCTTTGTTAAGACCTGTTTGAACTTTAACAGCTACTGGTGTGTTGTTAATTGATATTGCATATGGTCTTGTTTTTGAGTTAGTGTTTATGATATCAACTTTTTTATCTTTTGATTCTTTTAAATCAACTGTTATTGTATCTTCTCCATTTTGTTCATTCTGACTTTGAATTATTTTTGAAGTATTATTGTTCTTATATTGTATTGCTATGATAGCTCCAGCTATAGCAAGAACTAAAATTATTAATATAACTAATATTATTACTAATTTTTTATTTTTCATATACACTTACCTCACATTCGATATATTATCTTCCAATCGAATAATATTCAATTTTTGTCTTTTTCATTTCTTCCAAGTTATAAATATTTCTTCCGTCATAAACTAATGCAGTCTTCATTAATTTTTTATACATTTCTGGTTTTATCAATTTTATTTCATCCCATTCTGTAAATACAAAGCAGACATTCGCATCTTTTAAAGCATCTTCTATATTGTCCACATAATTAATTTGTGTAGGAAATTTCTTTTTAGTATTTTCCATTCCTACTGGATCATACGCATATATATTAGCACCTGCTTTTAATAATAATTCTATATTACTTATTGAAGGAGCTTCTCTTAAATCATCTGTACCTGCTTTAAATGTTAATCCTAGTACTGCAACTTTTAAACCATTAAACGTTATCAATCTTTCAGATGCTTTTTTAAATAACTTCGTTTTTTGTTCTTCATTAACATCTACCGCTGCTTCTACTGTTCTTAAACGATATCCATGTTGTTTAGCTATATATTTCAATGCTTTAGTATCTTTTGGAAAACAACTTCCTCCATAACCGATTCCTGCATGCAAGAAACTAGCACCAATTCTAGGGTCATAGCTCATACCTTTTGCTACATCTTCAATGTCTGCCCCTACTAATTCACATAAGTTTGCAATATCATTCATATAAGATATTTTTAAGGCTAAAAAATCATTTGATGCATATTTAATCATTTCAGCACTTCTTCTATTAACTGATACTATTGGTAAATTAAATGGTTCATATATTTCCATTAATTTTTTCTCTGCTTCTTTACTTTCTGTTCCTATAACTATTCTTTTTGCCTTTAAAGTATCTCTTACTGCATGTCCTTGAGCTAAAAATTCTGGATTGCTTGCTACTTCAATTTTAACATCATGAACTAATGAATCTTTTATAAATTGTTCTACCTTATCATTTGTACCAATTGGAACTGTAGATTTAACAACTACCAAACAATCTTTTTCTACATTTTCTGCAATTTGACGAGATACTGTAGCTACATAACTTAAATTAGCTGAACCATCTTCTTGTTCAGGTGTGCCAACTCCTATAAAAATTGCATCAGCATCTTTATATGCATTTTTATAATCAATTGTATAATCTAACCTTCCCTCATTATAATTTTTTACCATTAATTCTTCTAAATTTTCTTCATAAATAGGACTATTTCCATTTTTCATCATTTCTACTTTTTTCTCGTCCACATCAACACAAATTACATTATGTCCTTTTTCTGCAAAACATACACCTGCAACTAGACCTACATAACCAGTCCCTGCTACTGCAATTTTCATAATAATTGTACCTCCAAACTTAATTAATTTTTCTATTTGTATAATTCTTGATTTTCTTTATACCAAGCAACAAATTTTTCAATTCCTTCTTTAAATGAAATATGTGGTTCATAACCTAACAATTTTTTTGCTTTTGAAACATCTGCAAAAGTTCTATCAACATCCCCTGGTTGCATTGGTAATTGTTTTATTTTAGGTTCTATTTCTAAAACTTCAGCTATTGTATTTATCATCTCTTTTAAAGATGTTGGTGATGAATTTCCAATATTTAGTATTTCATACACATTTTCATTATTTAAAACATAATTACAAGATTTTATAATTCCATCAACTATATCATCTACATAAGTATAATCTCTTGAAGTAGTTCCATCACCAAACATCGGAATTTCTTTGCCTTCTAACATTAATCTTGTAAACTTATTAATTGCTAAATCCGGTCTTTGTTTTGGACCATATACTGTAAAAAATCTAAGCATTATTATATTCATATTATATAATTTATGATATACATGCGCCATTACTTCATTTGCTTTTTTAGTTGCTGCATATGGACTTATTGCAAAATCAACAATCATATCTTCTCTAAATGGTACCTCTTTGCAGTTACCATATACACTGCTTGATGATGCAAATACACCATTTGTTATATTATGTAATTTCATTTCTTCCAGTATGTTTTGTGTTCCTAAGCAATTAACTTCTTGGTATAATACTGGATTTTCTATTGATGGTCTAACTCCTGCCATTGCTGCCAAATGCATTACTACATCTATTTTATTTTCATCAAATATTTTTTTTATTGCTTGTCTGTCTCTTATGTCGTTTTTATATAATTTAAAGTTTTCGCTTTTTAGTAGTTCTTTTATATTGTTTTCTTTGATTTGTGGATTATAGAAATTACAAAAATTATCTATTGCAATAACTTTATTTCCTTGTTCAATTAATTTTTTGCTTAATGTTGAGCCTATGAATCCTGCTCCTCCTGTTATGAAATATGTACTCATTTACTGACCTTCTTCCTATTGTTAATTTTATCTTTTATATTTAAAATATTAAATATATATTTAATATTTAATATACAATATATAAATGCACCAATGCTTACTTGCACTACAATTTTAATATATATGTTATCAATATATTGCCCTATTATTATTATTGCAATAAACATCAATAACGCCTTTATAAAAAAACTCATTGAATCTTTTATATAAGTTTTAATTTCAATCTCTTTTCTAATAACAAAAGATTGATAAAACATTACTAAAAATTCAGCAATAACAGTTCCAATACATGCTCCAATTGAACCCCATTTAGGTATAAAGTTCAAATTAAATATAAAATTTACAACTGCGCCTAAATATGCTGATATCACATAATCTTTGTCTCGTTCTTTTGGTATTAAATACTGTGTTCTTATTACATTTCCCCATGATAAAAAAGGAATTGTAATAGCTAATATTTGTATTATACTTCCTGTTTTTAAATACTCATTTCCAAAGAAACATATTGTAAAATCATTTGCAATGGCTATCAATCCCCAAAACATAGGACATGCCATAAACATTACAAAAGACATAGTTTTCCTTATTAGTTTTTTTATTTTGTCTTCTTCTTGATTTGATACCATATTTGATACTCTTGGCAGCATAACTGTACCTAATGCTGTTATGATTGTTAAAGGAATATTTACGGCTTTTTCCGCATATTCATAATATCCAACTTCCATAACGTTTGATTGCAAACCTAACATTATTTTATCCATCATTCTATAAATGCTCACTGCTATCACAGGCAAAAATAAAATTAAATTTGGTTTTATATGCTTACATATTTCCTTTTTACTTAATTTAGGTCTTGAAATAAATCTTTTTAAAAAAGCAAATAACAATAAATTACTTACTAAATTACTACAAGACATTATAAGTGTATATTTCCATAAATCTTCTGGTCTTTTTACAAAGACAAATATAAAAATGAGCGAAATTATTTTTATTATCGTATTTCTAGTAACTGTTAATTTAAATTTTTCTATTCCAAAATAAAACCAATTAATATCAAATATACAAGAAATTATATATATAGTTTGTATTAATGCTATTAATTGATATCCAGGTTTAATTACTAAAATATAACCAATATATAAAACGAGCATTAAAACAGAAGATATTACTTGAACACAATAAATATTAAAAAATTCTTTAGATAAGGTTTCTTTATCATCTTTTACTTTAGCAATCGTACGATTACCATAGTTATTTAATCCTAACATAGAAAAGATTATAAAATAGTATACAATTGAATATGTATATGCATATATTCCAGATTGTTCAACACCTAATGTTCTAGATATATATGGCATTGTAATTATTGGCAAAATTAATATTAATATTTGGTATATAAGATTATATATGAAATTTTTTTTCATTTTACAACTCCAACTACTATTGAATTTTCATTTACATTATTTAAAACCACTGAATTGCAGCCTACTATTGCTTTATTTCCAATGTGTATATTGCCTAAAATAGAAGATGAACTATAAATTATTACATTATCTCCTATTATAGGATATTCTGCTTTATCAATATTTTTTCTTCCAATAGTCACATTTTGATATATAGTACAATTTTTACCAATAATTACACCATCACCTATTACAATTCCTGTTGGATGTGGAAAATGAATATTTTCCTCCCAAATTGCACTTGGAGAAATATAACAATTATATTTTTTTCTAATTTTTTCCGCATAAAAATTTGCTAAAATCATATGATTATGGCTATACCAATAATATGATTTTTTATGGAACTTATTTATATATTTATTCTTATCATTTAATGATAATATTTTTATAATAATATTTTTTATCACTTACAGTTCACTTCCAATTCTTTATATTCTTCTTTATATTTTATAAATTGTAATCTTACTTTAATTTCAGTAAAGAATTTTCTAAATATATGATTTAAACTTTGTATTCCAAAGTATCTAAAATTTATTTTTTTATTTTTTAAGCATAAGAAAAAATATGCATTATATAAAACTTTCCTTAACGATTTTGTATTATATATTTTTCTTTCATTGTTACAATGTATTGTTTTATTTATAAAAGTTTTTAAATTTTCATATTCTACATTTTCCAATGAACCGTTTAACATTTTTATATATTTTAAGTCCTCTTCTTTCAAAATTAATTCTTTTAAATTTCTTTTTAAGGTTGATTCATAATAATTTCTTTGCTCTATTTTCTTATCTGTGCTAGATTGTTTGTTATGTACTCTATAGAAAAGAAGAATTTGTGAAATAATTGCAATTTTTCCTTCTTTAGATAGTCTAGTCCAAAACTCAAAATCTTGAGAATATAAGTATGATTCTTCATAAAACAAATTATTATCTATAAGAAATGATTTTCTAAACATTACAGAAGGATGAACAATTACATTTGTATAAAATAGTTGAACTTGTATCTCTTTGGGTTTATTCCAAATATTAAAAATAAATGAATTATCTTGTCCAAATTTTTTTGCAAATCCAGAACACATAACAATTTTAGAATTTTTTTCCATAAAATTATACTGTTTTTCTAGTCTATCCTTAACTGCATAATCATCACAATCCATTCTAGCTATATATTTTCCATTTGCCATTCTTATACATTCATTCATTCTGGTAGCTAAGCCTTTTTTTTCTTCATATTCAATCAGTTTAATTCTATTATCATTCGCTATACTTTCTAAGTTTATTTTATTTCCCCCATCATTAACTAATAATATCTCAAAATCCGTAAATGTTTGATTTAATAAACTTTTTATTGCTGCTTTCAAATATGATTCACTTGTATTATATGAAGACATTATTACAGATATTTTTATTTCGCTATTTTCCATATTATATTCTCCCTTTTTTTCTTTTTATATATGTAACTAATTTATAAAATTTAAAATAAACAAGCATAGCCATTATTTTATAGTTTAAATAATATTGAATTATACTCTTTCTTTAAACTTATATATTCTTTTTTAAACTTATTAAAATCATCAGCATTTTTTATTTTTATAATAATATTAATTAAGTTTAAATAGTAAAATGAATTAGCCTGTTGTTTTATATCTGGGTATTTTTTACTTACTTCTACTGAACTTTTCTTAGAAAATTTTATCATATCAATTTGTCTTATATCAAACTTTTTATTGCTTATACTATTTTCTCTCATAATATAATGATAACACACATCTATTATATGCGATATTTTTTTAGCTTTCATAAAAACTTTATATATAGTAGCTATATCTTCATAATAATTTCCCACAGGAAATTTGATATCAGTAAATAGCTTCTTACTAAATAATTTATCACAAGCAGAGTTGTCTATATCATCAAATATAAACATTTTTCCTAACGCTTCAATATTAGTAATACAAAAATTTTCTTTATTATTTCTTTTTTCCTTCTTACCATTGTCATATTCTAAAATTTTAGCACAACAACTTATATCTGATTCATCTTTTTTACATGACTCATATAATCTTTCTATCATATTTTCTTCTATATAATCATCTGAATCAATAAAACTAATAAACTCGCCTGTAGCCACTTCTATTCCATAATTTCTTGCATCTGATAACCCGCCATTCTTCTTATGTATCACTTTTATTCTAGTATCTTTTTTTTCGTATATATCACAAATTTTTCCTGAATTATCTGTTGAACCATCATCAACAAGAATTATTTCTATATTAGAAAAAGACTGATTAATAATTGAATCTAAACATTTTTCTATATATTTTTCAACATTATAGACTGGTACTACAATACTAACTTTTTCCATTTTTCCACTTCCATTCACTATTTAAGAAATACATAAAAACAAGCATCACAATTGTTGTAAATATTGTATTTGAAAAAGTCCCCCTAAAAAATCCTATTGAAGAACTTAGTATTATTGCATAATATTCAATGTTCTTTTTACCAAAGTAATATGAACAAACAATAAAACCATATATTATAATTGGAACAACAAAAGATGCGCCAATCATACCAAAGTTAATTATTCCTTCTGCAACAGGATTAAAAGCATATGCTACATTTGTTTTAGCATCCTTTTGAAATTGTTGTGACAATAACAATGGTTTTTCTGGATATATTTTTCTAGGTACAGCAGATAATAAAGTATCTATTATATAAGTTTTTCCATATTTATAATCTGTATAGTCTTCTATATAATATTGTGTAACATAATTCGTGTAAATAAATTCTCCATTCGCATAAAAGAAAAATTTAGTAAAACTATTTAATTTTGCTCCAGACCTAAAAAAGCTTATAGATAATAAACAAATAATGACTACTACCCCTATTATAATCTTCTTAAAATCTAACTTTTTCATTTTAGCTAATAGTACTAGCGCACACATAAATAATAAATTAACTAAATTACGCCTATCTGTAGATATTGAAAGTCCCCAAAATAAAACAACAATACTTCCCCTTATAAATTGACTAATTGTTTCAGCTTTTTTTAAATCTTTACCTTTGTTATTTAAAAATTTTGTAAAAACCGAAAATGTATATGGTATCATATACAAATAAATATAAGTATTCAAGTTATGTATTTCACTTTTTATTAATTCTCTTATATTGTGAAAATAGTCAGATAATATACTTATTCCATTTCTAAAATGCAAATAGTAAAAATAAACTACAATCGCAGCCGCAATGAAATCAAAAAAATAGAATATATTACTATTATTAGATTTCTTTTTTTCACTATTAATATTTGAATATGTTTTAGGTCCTTTAAATAATAAAATTAAAGAAAATAAAAAGTTAAATATTGTAAAATATAATCTTAGAGTTTTTGACATTGTATTGTTATCAATTGTAAAATAATAAATTCTAGGATTATAGTTATCCATTATAAACATTATACTTGCTGGTATTGCATAAACAAAAAAAATAGTCGTATAAATAAATTCAGCAGATAGTAACATATTTTTTATGCTTTTATTTGTTTTGAAACAATATAAAAAAAATATACCATACATTATACAAAACGCTGTTGCTAATACTATTATATTTTTGATATTAAATATATTAAATAATATTGTAATTATTAAAATCAAAATAATTAATGATGTTTCTTTTTTATTACGATAAGTATCTTTTACCCCATTAATTAGTTTAGTCATTTGTATTTTTTCTCCTTTCGAAAACTAATTCTTTAACTAATTTTACTCTATTAGTTATCATTTTCCACACACCATAATGTTCAAGTTTTGAAACATTACTTTGATGTCTACGATACTTTATTAATTGTTCATTAAGAAAGTAACTCTTTCCATATTTTTCATTTATAAGCCCAATCCATTGGTCGTGCATTTCAATATTATTAGGAATTGGCAATATTCGTTCTTTTATTTTTATATCAAAAGCCATACAACAACCAATATAAGTATTTTTCCAGACATTCTTTATAATTCCTTTACCAGAATTTCTATATTCAAAAAAAGATTCTTGCATATCTTCTAAATCTTGATTAACTATTTTAGCATCATGAATAACTAAAGTACATTTTTCTTTTTTAAAAGCTTTCATAACTTTTTCTACCTTGTCTTTTTCCCAAATATCATCTTGATCTGATAAGAAAATATATTTTCCTGTAGCATTTTTAATTGCGTTTGCAAAATTTTGTTTAACTCCCATTTTAGGACCATTTATTAATTTTATCCTATTATCATTTTCTATATATTTTTTTATTATATTTAGTGTTTCATCTGTTGAACCATCGTCTGAAATTATTAATTCATCACCATTGTTTAAATTAATCAAAATAGAATCTATTTGTTCCCTTATATATTTTTCTCCATTATATGTAGCCATAACTACAGAAATTTTATTATTCATCATATCATTCCCATCTTCATCCCAATAAACCTAGCAAACATATTCGGCAAAAATTTAAATAAAACTTTCCAATTTTTATCTTTCCAAGCTCTTTTCAATATATATTTTGCCAAACCACTGCCAGCCTGATTTACTTTATAATCATTTAAATATTTATTTTCCTTAAAAAATCTTCCTGTATCATAATATCTTTTATATTGTTGCCTAAAATTAAAATCATGTGCATGTATTACTTCTGAATCAGCACAATATCTTATCTTATATCCATTTGTAATTAACTTATAAGCAAAATACATATCTTCATTTGTAGGAAAATCTTTACTATCGTAACCTTTTAATTTTACAAAAGTTTCCTTTTTGATAGCTGAAGAAGCATCAGAAAAGAAAAACGTATTTATTCCCAATTTATCTATGTCATCTTTAGATTTTATTTTAGATTCTAATGGATAATTTTTTTCTCTTGTATATTTTTCAATAGAATTTATGTTACAAATTTGCCTACTATAACATGCATCTACTTCATTATCTATAATTGGCTTAACTAGTTTTTCAAGCCAATTATCTTTTTCTATAATTACGTCTTGTGTCACAAATACTATTATATCAGCATTACTCTCAAAAGCTTCCTTTTCTCTAGTTAAACTATGAGAAAATTCTTTTGGTTCAATTATTCTATATTTACAATTTTTTATTTTTTCCAATTTTTCCTCAGTTTTATCCTTGCTTTTAGTTAGAATATATCTAATATTTTGTATGTTAACATTTTTTTGTATTTCAAATGATTTTTGCAAATTTTCAATATATTTTTCAGCATTATATAACGGACATATTATATCAACTGTATAATTCATATCAAACCTCTTTTCATTAGTCTTCTAGCCATTCTTTATGTTCTAAATACCAATCTATAGTTTTTACTATTCCATCTTCAAATTTAGTTTTAGGTTCCCAACCTAATTCATTTTTAATTTTAGTTGGGTCAATAGCATATCTGTAATCATGACCTTTTCTATCTTCTACAAATGAAATTAAATCTTCAGATTTTCCCAAATGTTTCAATATTAATTTAACTATTTCAATATTTCTTTTTTCATTATGACCGCCAATATTATATCTTTCTCCTGCTTTTCCATTATGTAATACTAAATCAATTGCTTGGCAGTGATCTTCTACAAATAGCCAATCTCTAATATTTAAACCTTTTCCATATACTGGTAATTTTTCATCATTTAAAGCTAATTTAATCATATGAGGTATTAATTTTTCATTATGTTGATATGGTCCATAATTATTTGAGCAATTTGTTACACTAACATTCATTTTAAAAGTTTCATGATATGCTAATGCTATTAAATCTGAACTTGCTTTAGATGCTGAATATGGGCTGTTCGGTTTTATTGGTGATTTTTCTGTAAAATAACCTTCTTCTCCTAATGTTCCATAAACTTCATCTGTGGAAATATGAACAAATTTATTTGTACTACCTTCTCCCCAAACTCTTTTAGCTACCTCCAATAAAGTATGTGTCCCAATTACATTTGTTTGAGTAAATATAAATGGTGTTTTTATACTATTATCAACATGAGATTCAGCCGCAAAATGAACAACTGCATCTATATTATATTTAGTAAAAATATCTGTAACTAATTCTAAATCACAAATATCTCCTTGTATAAAAGTAATTTTATTTTCAACTTGTTTTAGGTTATTTAGATTTCCTGCATATGTTAATTTATCTAATATAACTAAATTATATTCTGGATGGTTATTTACCATATATTCTGCATAATTACTACCTATAAAACCTGCAGCACCTGTTACTAAAATATTTTTCATTTTTAAGTCTCCTATCTCCATATATTTCCATCTTTGAATTCATCGAATGATTGCCATTTTCCATCTTTTTCAGAAGTAATAATATCACAGTCAACTTCTGGCCATTCAATTCCTATATTAGAATCATTATACATTATTCCTGATTCTGCTGAATGATTGTAAATATCTGTGCATTTATATGTAAATTCTGCTTCATCAGATAATACTAAAAATCCATGTGCAAAATATGGTGGTATATATAGCATTTTTTTATTATCTTCAGATAATTCGACTCCTACCCATCTTCCAAATGTTTTGCTATTTCTTCTTAAATCAACTGCTACATCAAATACATTTCCTTTTATTACTCTAACTAATTTACCTTGTGTATTTTCCGTTTGAAAATGCAATCCTCTTAAAACTCCTTTTTTTGATTTAGATTGATTGTCTTGAACAAATTCTTCTTGAATTCCAATTTCTTCAAAATCTTTTTTATTATAAGTTTCCATAAAGTATCCTCTATTATCACCAAACACTGTTGGTTCAATTACGCAAACACCTTCAATTTCTGTATCCATTTTATTAAATTTTCCCATAAGTATCTTTTATGTTAGTATTTTTTTACCAACACATTCTCTCCCTTCATAAAATTTAAAATGCTTATATTTTTTCATGTAAATACACAAAAACTATTCTTCACCAAATTTATTTTCTGCTAAATCTTTTAAATATTTACCATAATCTGTTTTTAAATATTTTTGTGCTAGCCCTAATAATTGTTCGGCATTAATCCACCCTTTTTTATATGCAATTTCTTCTGGACAACTAATTTGCAAACCTTGTCTTTTTTGTATAGTTTGAACAAAACTTGCTGTTTCTAATAATGCATCATGTGTACCAGTATCAAACCAAGTCATTCCTCTTCCTAATTTTTCAACCTTTAACTTCTTAATTTTCATATATTCTTCATTTACAGAAGTTATCTCTAATTCTCCTCTTGCAGATGGTCTTACATTTTTTGCTATTTCTATTACATCGTTTGTATAAAAATATAAACCTGGAACTGCATAATTTGATTTTGGTATTTTTGGTTTTTCTTCTATAGATATTGCTTGTCCATCTTTATCTATTTCAACAACTCCATATGCTGTCGGGTCTTTTACATAATAACCAAATATTGTTGCCTCATCTTCTCTTTCATTTGCTCTTGTTAGAACTTTAGATAATCTTTCTCCATAAAACATATTATCTCCAAGAATCATTGCAACATTATCTTCACCTATAAATTTTTCTCCAATAATAAAAGCTTCTGCTAATCCATTTGGTTTTTCTTGAATTTCATATTCAAACTTCATTCCCCATTGTGAACCATCACCAAGTAATTCTTTAAAAACAACTATATCTCTTGGTGTAGAAATTATTAATACTTCTTTTATATTTGTTTCCATTAATACTGATAATGGATAATATATCATTGGTTTATCATATACTGGCATTATTTGTTTTGATATTGCAAGTGTTAATGGATATAATCTTGTTCCACTTCCTCCTGCTAAAATTATTCCTTTTCTTTTTTTCATGTTAGTTCTCCTATCCTATAACTTTTTCTACGTTTAAATATCTTTCTAAAGCATTTTCATATTTTGGAATAATTACTCCATTTTCTAATAATTTACTTTTTGACATTTTTGAATTTTTAGGTCTCTTAGCTGGTCTTATAAATTCTTCTGAAGTAACTGGATTTACTTTGCAATTTATATTTGCTATTTCATATATTTTTTTAGTAAAATCATACCATGTTGTAAATCCCTCATTTGTTGAATGGTAAATACCATATGGTAATTTTTTTTCTATTACTTGACTTATAATACTTGCTAAATCTACTGTATAAGTTGGACTTCCATGTTGATCACTTACAACATTTATTTCTTCTTTTTCCTTTCCTAATTTAATCATTGTTCTTACAAAATTGTTTCCATCTCCATATAACCATGCTGTTCTTAATATATAATATTTATCACAATTTTCTATTATATTTTTTTCACCCTCAGCTTTTGTTTTTCCATATACTGTAACTGGTGCAATTTCATCATCTTCTATATATGATTTTGATATATCTAACTCTCCATTAAATACATAATCAGTACTTATATGTATTAAAATTGCATCATTTTTTTTTGCTGCAATAGCTAAGTTTTTAGGTCCAATTGAGTTTACTTTTTTTGCAAGTTCTATGTCTTCTTCTGCTTTATCAACAGCAGTATATGCGGCACAATTTATTATGTATTCTGGTTTTATTCTAGTTATAAATTCATTTGTGTTATTTTCATCTGTTATATCCAATTCTGAAACATCTGTAAGTATTAATTCATTATTATCTTTAAATTGATCTATCACAGCTTTAGCTAACATTCCTTTAGCTCCTGTTATTAAAA
>ERZ808277.262-NODE-262-length-19048-cov-3.390565_pt1 | contig 19048 bp, 24 predicted proteins | sample MGYA00521240_ERZ808277 | MGnify/ENA primary metagenome ERZ808277 (study PRJEB31516, sample SAMN03275599) | gut metagenome | biome: mammalia-associated habitat; material: feces | host: Papio cynocephalus | place: Kenya | collected 2012-07-17 ... | reverse complement strand
TCAGATTATTATAATACTACAGAATTCTATAGCTATTATACAGTGATTATCACATCATTCTACACATTGTGTGATAAATTTTCGAGATAATTGAAATCAGGACATTTGTTTCCTGTGAATGCATTAAATCCAAAATCTTCATCTTTAGGATACAGTTCTTTGAATTCTGGTTTATTGTCTAAATAGTTATTATTAACAAATGATGCAAAAGATTTAACTGAATATGCTCTTCTCTCAAACCATTCATAATGGTCATCATTCACCTTGTACACTCTCCACCGGTCAGACTTATAAACACATTCAAAACTAAATCCTTTGACTGAACCTGCACCAATGAATTTGTCTTTAATCTCTAAAAATGGTTTTCTCTCTTTAATTAAATTCTTTATTAGTATCATATTAAAAAATTAATGTTATTATACTTAATTTGTTAAACTGTGTAAAAAGACCATAGAATATGATGGTATAATAATGTTCTAATGTAATTTATCAGATTATTATAATACTACAGAATTCTATAGCTATTATACAGTGATTATCACATTCTACCACCGCTCCATACCTGTTGCATATTTAAGCTATAGTAGTCTCTTTTATAATTTATCATTTAAGCTATGTTTGTCAGATATGGAGCGCTTATGCACTGTGGAATAGCTTAACGAAAGCTTCAAGGTTCTTATACTGTTTAGCGAAACTCATCACAAGAGCTTTGTACAGCACCAGTCTCTCATCATTAGACAAGAACTTAGTGTACTCATTAGCAGTGCTCTCTACTCTTGTGATGATTTCTCGTACTGCATTGAGATTTACATTGTGTACTGTGGTCTTATTCTCATCCATAATCATTCTAGTTAATGAAGGAGAGGATTTAATGTTAAAATTGATTAACTTATTATCTTTAATGTTAAATCCTCTCCTAGGTCATCTATTCATTAGATTCTTTTAAACTTCTTATTCCTTTGTGAGGGTAGTGAAGTGGCTATTAATCTATCTCTCCATGTTCTGATGAACTCACTGTACCAGGGGAATTTCTTAGCTACTGTGGCTAACTTCGAACTTTGGCTGTTGATGAGCAGAAGAGCAACTTCTCTCTCAGGAATAGAAAGAGTCGGGTCATCTTCAAAGAAGCCATCACATGTTTTGTTTCTGCCGGACTGCTCAATCTTATCACTATTCATTTTAACATATTCAGATATTCTAGAATAAACATCAGAATCAGTCCTGGATACACATATGTTGATCTTACCATCCACATTGAGAAGAATTTCTGTTTCTCCGCTGATGAACTCATGAATAGTTAAGTATGCCATATCAATTTAATGTTTTAAATGTTATTACCAATATCGGTAACATTAATATTGTACTAAGAATCTAGCTTACCTTAAAAGAAAAAGATGAGAAAAAACAATAAGTTCATTTTTTTGAGAGGACAATGAGACACATTAATAATGTAGAAGCATGATGTCCTAATGTCCTGCGTTTTTTTCCAACTTATCCAATTTCTTGGGAGAATTCATAATCTGGATGTTGGTCAATACCCTATTATTATAATATTATTTTTTTTAATATTTTTATAGGACAATAGGACAAATATCCTAGAACAGTAATGGGGATTGCTGTTTCAAGTGACCGAGAAAGCAGCAAAAAGTGATGACATGTCCACAGAAAAAACAAGGACAACAGTTGTTTTTTACATTTTTTTGCTTTTGTTAACACTTGTTTACATATGTTAAATGAGTGAAAAAACGTTGTGTCCTCACAAAAAATCATGATTTTGTCCTCAAAAACAGCTGTTTTTTCCTTTAATTCTGCACCTGCTTTTGACATACATATTTGTTCCTGTGAAACAAAGATAAATAAAACAAAATAATTATGTATAATTTTATAGATTATTTATCGTTGTAAACACATGACTAATGCAGCATAGATATCTTCCATTTTAGGCTCTTTATTTATACATAAACAAAGATTAATCAAATCAATCAAAGGAGTTATTGGGTCTTCTTTAAGCATTCCACATTCTAATCTTCTGCGTAGGTCATTTGGATGTATGTTCGGGACTTTCTTACCATTCAGAACGAAATTGCTTCCAGATTTAGTCACACTCTGATTTGTCTGCTTCATTAATACCATGTAGTTATACGGACACGCTTTTATCTTTCCGGATGTAGTAAGAATGAACTTAGAAAAATCCAAGCCATATGCTTCAGCCATTACATTTTTAATGTTGTTTGTTTTTTTCTTACGAAAATCTAACTTGTTCTTTTCTTCATTAGTAAAATATTTTCTTCTAATGGAATAGACTGTCTGCACAGGTATCGTTTCACCAAATTCATCTTTAAACATTCTTGTAACTTCATCTACAGGTGTTTTCTTTAGAAGGGTGTCTATTATAAATTTCTTCTTTTCTTTACCGAGAGGCGTACGCTTGACATATTTTTTCTCTTTCTTCGGCAGTACTACTCCATTAGTCATTTTTCTAACAGTTCCCAAACTAATAGATTTACCAAACTTGTCTTTGAATAAGAGCATTGTTTTTTCTATTGTAAATCCTGACTTACGATGTTCTACTACGAAATCTTTCTCTTCTTGTGTAAACTTAGAATTTTTCATATTTGAAATGTTTTTAGTTATTTTTTTAGTTATCCGTTGTCTTTCGATTAATGGTGCAGTACCAAGAGTTATAGCATGTTTAGCATTATAGACTGCATTGACATTTGAATTGTTAGTTGTAAGTATCGATTTATTGAGTTCATTTATACTCTTATACCGCCAGCATAAATTATCTATGCATTTCTGTGCGAAATCAATCACCTTTATCTTTGTTTGCCAAGAATTTTTGTTATCCAAGATATGATGCTTACGTATAAAATAGAAACACGCTGTAATGTATCTAACCAGATAATCATCACTAACATTGTTTTTTTGCGGATTTATACCATTAATATTCAGCAATATTACGGCATTATCTGAAATCTTTGAATAGATGTTATTCGTATACGTATCATTAGAATGGAGCATTAATTTGTACTTCTCAATTGGATACGCCCAAAGTAAGCTGCCAGAATCTGATGACCATAAGTTGTTTTCCCTATGTATGAATGTAATATGTTCATCAATAAATATCATAGAAGAACGGAAATTAATCTTATACTTCGTACATAAGAATTTAATCACAAATTTGCAAGTTTTATCTGTGAGTAAATAATTTCTGTAATTCTCTAATATGATTTTTGAATTTATCATTAATAATAAATAAAATTATTCTTTACAAAAATATTATAACTTGGTTTTAATATTTATTAAAAGTTCCAATTGTGAAATTGGAACTTTTTTTGTGTTCGAATTGTACTTTAAATCTGATTGATTTTTTAATAATACAGCATTGTGGTGAACAGTTCAAATGCCACAATGCTGTATTATTAAAAAATATTCTGTATTGCACCTCCAGGTATTGCCGGATAACGTTTTCGGAAATGATTATTATTGTTTTTTTAATAATACAGCATTGTCTATTATTAGATAAACTAATAAGAGAGTATAGTCTCTTCTTTAGGGAAGAGCCATCCTCTCATGAATAAAGTAGACCACACGAGACCTTGATTTTCTCTGGTACCAAATTATTCTCTGGTATCATTAGAACTCTGGTACCAAATTATTCTCTGGTATCCCTATTTGTTAAAAGCAAGCTGGTCACTCGCAGCCAAGCTAAAGCTTGTCTTAAGCGAGAACGCCAGCTTGGCTTGTTTGCGTACCGCAAACGAAGCTATGGTATCCAATCTTTTCTATAGATACTAGATTATTTTTTAGTATAAGGATAAAGAGGTAATTTATTCTAGAATTTATGCTAAGGAACAAATTATTCTCTGGTATCATTAGAACTCTGGTACTAAATCATTCTCTGGTATCGTATAAACTAATGCACCACATGAACCCTAATGAACTATAGTATCTAAGATAATAGATTAATCATCTAGAGTATTAGTTCATCTTAGAGAGCATCTGGTACATTAGATTCTCTATTCTATAGTGTTCTAGATTAGAAACCTACATTAATAGATTTAAGAAGTGTATCAGGTACTATGTTCACTGAACAATCTTTTTTCGTATTAGAATCTTTGATGTTCTTTTGGATATTAGCTAAACTATCTGGTACAGAGGACAAACATGCATCTTTTTCCAATGAATGTTCGAACAAATCATTTAGATATGTACTCATGTATCTTGTGAACACTTGTTTCTCTTGTGTACTTTGATTAGACATTAAAGAATCTAAATAGCACTTTGTACTGTTTATTTCACGTTTTAGATTCTCTTTCTGATAACAATCTAAATAAACATTTAAATTTATTTTATTCATTAGATAAAAATTAAAAGTTAATAAATTAAATTAATAAGTAATTAATTTGTACCAAAAAAAAAAACAGATATTTTAAAAGTTTTTCAGAAAAAATAAGATAAATAATTAAAGAACATATTATTTTATGCTAGAAAATCAATTCAAAATCGACCCAGAAGACCTCTCTAATCTAGTTGAGGATAATCTTGAAGAAATACTGAACATTCTTTTAGTTGAGTATGGAATCTCAGTACAATAACAATGTAAAACATTAATAAATTAATAAATAAACAAACAAACGTAATAAAGATATGCAAAAGAGTATAATCAAAGATTTGAAGTACAACAGTGACAGATTTAGATTCGAGTTCCAGGCTCCGGATTATTTCCGAAGAATCAATGGTAATGCGATTAGGCAACACCTGGATGATTTCTCAAACCAGTTGATTAACCAATTGACTGAACCAGAGAAATCCTCTCTGGAGGCCTCTAGATGCAAAGGAAACAAGGATTTCTTTGGATTTGTTGGCCGTCTTCTCATGACTGACCTACAGCTTATCGATATGTTGTACCTTATAAACAACCAGCAAGAGTACCAAATGCCTCTAGATTTGCTTGACATGTACATGGATGTTCCTCTTTCAGTACACTATAAGATACTAGACATTCTAAGCAAGAATATGTACATCACAATCGTTAATGTAGCTGATGGCAATATGACCTTGAAGGGATTGAAACTAGTATTCAGCAATGAAGAGCCAGAGTACGAAGAGATGATGGTTCCAGGCAATCCAAGAATCAATGCTTACATCATTAGAAGAGAACACCAAGCCCTAGAGCCTGAAGTAGAAAGTAAGTCATTGTTCTGATTTATAAATTTAAAATTATGACAAACATAACTGCAAACCCCAAATTTTTTTACGTATACAAAATAACTAATGACTTAGATAAGCAATTTTACATTGGAAGTCATTATGGAAAAATAAATGATTCTTATTTAGGAAGCGGTAAAAATATTAAGAATCTTATAAAGAAATATGGAAAAACACATTTTAACAAAGAAATAATTCATATTTGTGATGATAGATTAGAAATGATAAATAAGGAGCATCAAGAAATAATGGATAATATCAATAATCCATATTGTTTAAATGAAACAACGGAGGTAAAAAATTGTTATCATACGCAAGATGATAAAATTAAAATAAGTGAAGCATCGAAGTGTCATTGGAAAGATGAATCCTATAGAAATAAGATATTATCTCATGTTAGAAATCAGTCTATAAAAACTAGAAACAAAATATCTGAATCTCTTAGGCTTACACATAAATTAAAAAAACAATTAGGAATAAGTGTAACACATTCAACAGAAACTAAAACCAAGATATCTCAAACTCTTAAAAAACATTTTCTGAAGCAAGTCATCATGATAGACTTATTTTAGCCGCTCGCAAACATTCAAACAAGATAATTAGAGCTAAGACTAATAAAAGTGAAGATTTTGATGATTTATGGAGAAAACGCTTAAAAATTTCACAGAAATTAAAAAAAATAAATAAAATAAATAATATGAAATATTTTTCTATCAATGAATTAATTTATTCTAGTACTGCAAGAAAATTAAAAATAATTAATGAACCACCAGAAGAATTGATTGAAAATGGAGTTAGACTTATTAAAGAAGTGCTCGATCCAATACGTGAAAAATGGGGTTCACCTATACATGTTAATTCTGGTTACAGGTGTCCCGCACTTAATAAAGCAGTAGGTGGTGTCAAAAATTCAAATCATATGAAATTCCGTGCAGCAGATATTACTGTTGGTACTAGTAGTGAAAACAAAAAACTTTATACAATGATTCTTAAACTTAAAGATAAATTACCAATAAATGAATTAATTCTAGAACAAGGTGGTGTATGGATTCATATTTCAGTAAAAGGATAACCCTATCGTAGATAAGAAGTTTAAAAAAATAAAAATAAACCAAATTTGATTTATTATCAAAAATAAACCGATTTTGGTTTATTTATGTTTTTAATGAATTCTCACTTTTTCATCATTATTACACAACAATGTTTCATAATGAAACCATCGATTCCATCGAATAATTCTCGAACTTCGATCGAATCCATCGAATAATTCTCGAACTTTAAATAAAATAAGAAAGGAACCTAGTTTGAAACAGTTACTAGATTCCTTTTTTAAGTTAAAGAAAAACAATAGTCTAGAGTAAATTGGTACTTTGAGAGTGTTCAATAACATCTTCTCTTAATGATACCATAAGCTTGTCCTTGAACAATTCAGTAGCTTCCTCGATTGATTTACTCATAAATGGACGAGGTTTGATTCCTTTCTTGCCAATACTACGTGCGATTACGTAAGCTAAACTCTTTACTGATGGAACTACCTGTTTACCAGATTTCAGAGTCATTGGTTTTGGAAGGATTCTACGTACTTCAATCCATTTTTCTATTGCTGAAACCGGTGGCATCTTAGCTCCAGGTCTTCTTCCATTCTCAATGTACTTCCAGTAATCCTCTAGATTGATGGTAACACTGAAGTCATCCGGTCCATTGGTAATACGGTAGTTCAATGTACGGTACAAGGTTCCATTGGAATACTGTTTAATCTTATCACGGTAGAGTGATACGATAGTCTGAGCGAATGAGTTCAGGAGTTTCTCTGTATGCGGGTATGAGTATCTCATAATTATCAAGAATTATGTTTGAAACCAAATGACGGATTACCTGTGCTTAAGTATACATACTCCTGGTTGACAGATTCATACAGACAAGGAGTATACCCCAGTGGAATCTTGATGCCTTCCTTGCTAATGTACTGATTCTTATCTCCTGTAAAATGTAGTACTGGAGTGTAATACCGTTTAGTGTCTTTACCATTTAAAACCTTGAGGTACAATAATCTTACATTAGTTGAATATGATTCCGTGTCTGGTTGTTTGAACAAATACATACTTGAGCTTTGGTTAGCTACTATAGTTTCTTGATTGCCAACAGACAAATTACTGCCTAATCCTAATGTTACTCTTGACCCATAGTTTCTTAACCATGCTATTCTTATGTTTGAATTCATGTAGTTGTATGTTGAACTAATGATAAATTCATACTGTTCCAATGTATTTCTAGTGCCTTCATTAACATACATACCGTAATTAGCTGTTATACCATTTGAATTTAACATTATGTAATTAGCACAGTTATTACGCAATGTTTCTCCAGATGATGTAGTATACTCCAATTGGGAAGAATTCGAACTTACCAGGTATGTATTTTTGTTTAATTCTGTTGTGTAAAAATACATAACTAAACCAGTGCTAGTGTCTGATTCACCAATGTCAAATGAACCTGGTGAATTAATGTTATTGCCAATCCACTGTAATGGAATATCTAATGAACTAGTAGTGTCATAAGATATTTCTGGTTTATTCGATTCCGAATCTACAGTCAAATCAAGGTACTTTTTAGAATAGCTGTCATAGAATTTAACCTTATAAACTGAATCTTCATAATGTAGTAAAGGAATTATTCTTGAACGTGGGATTGAAACTCTTTGTGCATATGAATAATTTTCATAACGTGTCTCAGCAAATCTGAATACCAATGTGTTGACAGCAGTCTGGTTGTAATAGTGAAAGAATAATGGATTGTAAAGAGGCACGTAAGCATTACCTTTTACAGGAATTCCATCATGCTCAAACACACTCCAACCAATTCTTGAATCTAGAGAATCTTTACTATAATCATAATTGTACCCTTGGTATTTCCAGTTACTATCTTTATAAGAGTCATTAGCATAAGTGAATGTACATGTTGCTGGATTATCTACTGTAACTTGTGTTGGTGTGAATGTATACGTTGACTTTGGACCATTAGTTAATCTATACATATTCTTATTGTTGAGCATTAATGCATGTGTGTATGTACTAAGCTCTTGATGTTTGTAAGTACTATAAACTCCAATTGATGAGTCATTTGGATTACCATAAGCACCAAATGTTAACAATGTACAATCACCACCAAGAATATCCAACCAACCAACATTATCAGATGTGTTTGTCACTTTGACCCATGGCAGTAGAATGTCATTAAACTCAGCATAGGTTATAAGAATCACAATATCACCGGTAACCTTGTCTATAGTTATAGTTCTATTAACAATGTCAACAGTTGTATTGCTAATGTCTACTGCATCCATCTCTACAGTAGCATATGCTAGCTTATAATCAGAGCTTAATCCATCTTTGACAGAGAATGAAAGTTTCAATGAGTCACCATCCTTTAATCTGGTAACCTCAATAGCTGGCTCTATCCAAGTAACCTGAGCATTATCTAACTCTACTCCAATACTATGATAAACCACATTTTCATCCATGTCAATGTTGACCGTAACATCAGATGTTGGAATCTCTTTACAAGTGAATGTGTATGTGTAAATGTCAAACCAATCGGAACAGTCAATGCGGTTACCATCACTATCAAAATAATAAGCTTCAATAGAACTAACTTTGGTATAAACCCCAACCGTAGTGAAGCTTTGTGACCATTTTACTCCATAACGGAAATTACCGTAATATTGGTTTGTGCTGGAACCAGTGATGATTCCACCAGCGACAGGAGTTAGAATGTTACTAGCAGGTATAGTGCTATCATTAGTGTACACATTAAACTCAGCACGGAAGTACTCATAGAACTTCATTTGAGCGTTAGTATAAGAGTTGATGTCATTGACCTTAACTAACTCTACAGACACTGGCTTTGTACTCAATGGATTATAATCTTCAATCTTGTTTGGATGCCAGAGTGTGTCTTTAATCTTAACAAAGTTCTTGAATGAGAACTTCATTATCTCTAAAGGAGAAAGATGTACGTAAGCAGTTATAATCTGCGTGTTGGCATTGTAAAGGTCCTTGATGTAAGTGTTCCAGAACTGATTGAATATTGTACCAGAAGAAGGATATGTTCCAACATTCCAATCAGCATAGTTTGAACGTGGATAACCAAGGTCTGTGCTGAAAGAGTCTCTCAATGGAGCTGGAACATCAATGTTTCTTCCATACAGTTGTATACCACCACCAGCCAAAGCACTAGTATCAACAAAACACATGGTCTCCTCTCCTCCAACACTGGTATCATGCATAGTCTCACAGTCATCATAAATAAACAATGGCTGTTTATAGCAATCGCTTCGGTCAGTGTTCCAGAATAACAATGAATATTGACCGTCAATTGGTGAGCGTGAATTATCATTCTTATCAAAGAAACCTGGACAGATACCTTTGAACCTCGATTCACCTTTGACCATTATACATTGATTGAACAACTGGTTCTCTATCAATGTACTAGTGTCACTATTGAACTCATAACCAGTATCGATTAATTGGACACCATAGCTGGTATCAAAGGTGTTGGCATATTTCTTTGCGTAGTAGCTCTCTGAAGGATTATAGTTCAATGATAGATATTTAGTATTAAAACTTAATGGGTCATGTTTGAATGTCTGTGAATAGTCAATCTTATCAGTCCAGTCTAGAATTTTATAATCCTGGTGATAATAGTCTCTAGTCTTAACACGTATAATATTGTCTGTGTTTACAGTGTCGGAATCATAGACCAGGCCAAATAATTTGGTATAGTTCACCAAGAAATCACCCTGTGTTGTGTCACTATCCACCATATCAGAGAATGATACCATAGAACCAGTGCTATTACCTGTGCTTGTAGTCATTGACAATGGTAAACCTGTAGTATTTGTTACCGTTGTGTTTTCAAGGTTATTCGCAAGATACACCTGGAGTGGTTGGCAGTTACGGTAGATAAAGTTGGAGTTAGAAGCCGGTAGTGAGTTATAACCTATTTTAGTATTGAACCTGCCACGCATACGTATGTTTGTGTATTTAATGTCAACTAAAGAATCACCAAATGAATAATCAGCACAATCTCTAATGTGCAGTATCAGATTATTCGGGCTTACATGAACACGCAAACGCCACAATCCAGGAGTAAGATTTCCATAGTAGAATTTAAATGGGAAAAAATCTGTAACACCAATTCCATCATTATTATCAGTTATGACATCCATAATGTCTGCAGTTAGTGGTCCAGTAGACAGGTTTGTGTATCTCTTATCATAAATTGGAACCTCTTTGTATGTACACGGTGTCTCATTGCAATCGAGCTTTGCCTCAACACGATTGAACACACAGTTCTTGAATGCAAGTTCAAATGTTGGTGTTCCTAACCTACTCTCAAATAGATAAGGTGAAATAACTGTATTGTGTTCATCTTTTTGTTGGTTACAGAATATTCTGTCGCCAAAACCTGGGTAAATTGGCTCTATACTCATTTCTTTTGATTCTACAACATTACCAGATGAATCTAATCTCTGTAATGTAAATCTTGGTAAGATAGAACCTGTACTTGTGAATTGCCTTCCTTCAGAGTATACAGCATTTTTAACAGCTGTGTTATAGTTGCTAGCATTGAGAGAACCATCGAAAGCAAGCATACATTCAATCTCTATTCTTGGAATCACGGTCAACGAAGACAAATCCATGTAGCCATTTTCAGTAACTAAATCACTACCTTTTGCTTTCAATACAATAGCATTGGCAACACCCGCAAACGGTACTTCAAAATCATCAAAGTAGATATTACTGAATGATGTACTAGAATTCTCAGTATCATAAACCTTACATGACATCACAGTATTGCAGACATACGGATTAGTAGAGTTAAAGAAATATGGGTCTGAATACTCGAGTAACGTGTCATTACTTTGGTTATAGTCATCTCTAATCTGGTTAAGCAATGAGCTAATCTTAATGTAAGGCCTCACTCTGTTTGCAGGAGACTGCAGTATCATTGCCGTGTCATAATTAGTACCATTGCTATCAATGTCAGCAACAACCCATTTGTCATTAGCACTGTCAAATGTAAGCCATTTACTTGAGTTGAAATTGTCAAAAACACCATCATTACTTAATCCATAATGAACAAAGTCACTTAAATCACTTGCAGAACCGATTATTCTAGGTCCATTTCCATTAACATTGTCATTAATAGCATTGGTGTTTATGGTGTGAGCAAGACTACCGGGGAATTTCAAAGCACTCAAAGAACTATCCATAATCGTGTGAAGCATGTTGCATAACTCAGAGTAGAATGTAATCTCATATGTTAACTTACCTTGGGTTTTGTTGACAGCATTGAGTTGTACATAACCGGATTTGAAAATGTCATTGCCAAGGTAGATTTTAGCTGGAGTACGTTTGCTAGCATTGAAATAGACACCAGAGTTTGAGTCATCATCACTCTCAAGGAATCTTCTATCTATGTTCCAGAACTGTCCGAATATCATATTGTTGTTAACAGTTCCTGGTACTGTAATACTCTTAGAGTAATCACCAGCTATAGTTGTTGGGTCTTCAACATAAGAGTAACACATTGTTAATGCTACAATAGTGTCTTCATTAGTGTCCAACTTATAGTTCTCTATGTAAATTGATACGTTCATTAGCCTAGAATATCATATGTTTGGGATTCTTTAACATTGATTGTATAGTTAAAGAGATGGTTGTTTAGACGGTTCTTAACCTCAACACTGGTGTCGGTTACAGTAACCGCAGTTGCTAGTTGAGTAGTGTAATCATAAATCCAAACTCGTGGTGATTTGAATAGTTCTTGAATCTTAGTACTCTGCAAGTCATTCAAGAAATTAGTGTTCAGTGTCCATGTTCTTGAAACCTGGTTTAGATAGTTAGTACTGCCAAATGCCCAAGGTTTGTCATATTGGTTCTCGTGTGAATAAGAGCTTCTTGTAACATTGTTCTTGGTGACATTCTTACAGTCGCAATGAACAAACGAAAGAGCTCCTTTCATGTTGACATAGTACAGAGTGTAGGTATTAGTTGGAACACAAGATTTAATCTTAAGACGAGAACCATTAATCTCAGAACCATCTCTAGATAGGTATGTCTCTACTCCATCAACTAATGTACTAAATGTGTTCTTGAATGCCATTGTGCGTATGTCTAATGATGACTTATTTCCAAGAGCTTCAAATGATACCAGATTCAGAGTAGTAGATGTTAAATCCACTACAGCATCAAATGTCATATCTTGGTATGTTAACACATTGTACGGTATGTATTGGTTCGAGTACATGTACGGTGTAATGTAGTCATTCAGACATTGATTCTCCTTGATACCAGAATAAACACCACCATCATAGTTCCAGGCATAATTAAGAGCATAGAGTTTCTCTATTGTCTGTACAGAAACACCATGCAACAGACCACCGATGTTAGTATTGTTCTGAGAGAACACAGCACTAAAGTCTGGACATGGAATTGCATTGCTCACTATAGCAGACACATCTAGATTAATTGTACTCTGGCCTGGAAACGGATAAGCCCTACCAGCGTAGATTGGTTTCGAATCCACCTTGATGGTGTAGTCTCCTTGTGGCACCGTTAGATAATAAGGGTAACCTGTAGAATTGAATAGCGCCATTAATATTAACTAGTTAATCTTTTAAGTTTAATATTAAAAAAGAATCTCCCGGATTCACATCCAAGAGATTCAAAATGTAAATAAATTATAACGATATGAATAAAGTATCTTTAGTATTAATATTATACCATCAATCCAGAGAATAATAAAGGTTATTAGAATAATTCTCATCATTCTCATTATTTTCTTTATTATCTGTGTAAACCTCTTGAGTAGGGTCATCAGGATTGACTACTTTAGCCAGGCCAACATCAGGATGAAGGTCTTTAAGCTCTGCAGTCATGAAATCACCATTACCATCTGGTATCTTAACCTTAACCTTGAGTAAGTCAACTTCCATGCTTGATACGAATTCAATATCCAGAGTATTCCAGAACAGAGCATAAGTGTACTCTCCTGAGTGCAATATTCCTCTAGTCTCTTGTACTAATCCATCATTGATTATCTCATACTCCTTTTTGAAGTCATATGGTATCTTGACAAACAGAACACTCGTGCTTTCATTCAAGCCATCAATATGATAGATAGCTTTAGTACTGTTATTCTGAATCAACAGGTCATAATGGTTATTCTTCTGCATTATTGTTCTCATTATCTTTAGCTGGATTGTCTCTCATGTTTACCAGTTTGACAAACGTTCCATGAGTGATTATCTTATGTTTACTTGCGAACTCTTCTATGGTCATTGCCAGTGGAAATGGAAGTGATTTGTAAGCTTTGAACTCTTGGATATTGGTTTCATCCCATTCACGGTCTTCACAAATCCACATTGATGAGTTCTTTACTCTAGCTATCTTATAGAGCATTGGCTTTATCTCGTATGTTACTTGTGTGTCTTTAATCATAATCAGTAGTGCTTAATTTATAATATTTATCATTGGACACAGACACTAGTCTTTGGAACAGCGATCGTTATTGTTGTGTAAACTCCAGCACATTTGTCTGCGAACACATCCGTGTCATTGAAACTTGTGTAGTTTATAATCTCATCAATGCCATAGATATCATTAATATTGCGGAGTTTTCTTATAATGTTTGAGAGTACATTAATTCCTGTTGACACGATATGAGAATTGTCATTACTGTAAGCTTTGTTAGAGCTTTCAATCAGACGGTCAACATAGTAGAATGTCAGTGAGTACTGGAAATAGTTCTGGTGTTCAACATGAGCTTGAGTGCTGGCTATCCATACTACCGGATAAAGAGTGTTTGGCATATTGTTGATTTCATAGATATCACCTTCTCCAACCTGGTTCACACCCTCTTGCCCAATCGCGATTCCAAGAACCGTGTCTACTAATTGTGCATAATTCTCTATCATAAGCAGTCACATTGTTTCTTTTTAGAGCCTCCTAACCAAAGACCACCATCACTAGCGTAGTTCTTATCCATGTTAGGCTTATCATAGTAAATTGGTACATTGTCAAGTAATTCACCCATTGAGTTGGTGCTAGCATACAGGAACTTAGAAAGTTTGTCACAGTAATGGTTGTAAGCAACTGAGTACTGTTTCTCAAGATACTTAATCTCTTCAATCGATGAATACGTAACATTAGTGTCAGAGGAACGGATTACACCAGCATTACGGAGTTTGAAGCTCATGTTGTAGAGTAAATCTATCATAACACGAGATTTAATGACTGGCTTTGCATACTCCTGCAGACACTCATTGTAGATTAAATGCTCATCATCATAGATGTTTGGCATCTTATTCTGGATTTTGTTGTACACAAGCTCTTGTAGCTTATAGTAAAGAGCAGTTCCAATGATAGATGAAAGGTAAACCTCCTGAGCATTCAGTATTGTAGCACTAATGAACCCATCATCTACATTCATTGATATCAGAGAGTTAGCTTTAATCTCACTTACGGATATTAACAAAGTTTTTCTGTAGTTGTTCATTGTTCTATAGTTTCTTTTTGTGCTGTGGTTATGTCATCTTGCTTACTCTCATCTTCATTGATTAAATCATCTTGCTTTTTGCTTTCAGTCTCGATGGTCAAAGCATCATCCATTCCAAAGATATTGTTCAGAGCTTGTGATATTGTGTTCAGACACGGTGCCATGGTCATCTTGTAGTAAAGGTTGTAAGCATCCTGGTATTCTTGAGTGTTGAAACCTGTAGTCTGAGTAGGGCTACCAAACAGGTTAGGAGTAGTATGTAGGCAGGTGAATATCCTTGACTGTGTGAACTCCATTATGGTCTTGAATCTCTCATGTGAGTCATCAGTGTCAACCTTTGATACTGTCAAATCTGAATCATCATTATTGAAGTACAGCATGAAAGCTCCGGCATTCTTAGAGCCACAGAACTTCTCTCTTATTGAATCCTCAATATCTTGTTTTTCATCATCGGTAAGGTTAGCACTGTTTGGAAGACTGATTATGAACCGAGAAGCCAGACCGGAATCCAATGAGTTCTTAACATAGTAAGAAGCTGACACTTCAGCAGCGATATCATTCAAGCATCCTGAGAATGATGAAAGGCCATAGGTTCTCCTGTGACCACCATTAGAGTAGACATAAACCTGAGAGTACTCATCAATCTTTCTTTGAGCCGGGTTGAACGCGTTGTACTCTATGTTGTTGCTTGTGAACTTAGTCCAGAACCTATTGAAGTACACCTTGTCACGGTTTAGATTCATACGCACCATCTCAGCTGGAATGTGGATTAGCTCTGAAATCTTGTTGAGACGGTTCCAGATTACTTGGATGAAGAACTCTCCAAAGACAAAGTAATCATAAGCACAGTGTGTCACCAAATCAAGTATTGTGTCATTGTCATTGTTCACATAAGGATAATTTGGCAGCTTAGTGTTCAGTGTAATCTCGTAGTTCTTAATCATCTCCATTGTACCGTTAAGGATAGCAGTAGCAGAGACACTTTGCTCAATTAGCTCAATAAGCTCATTTGGAAATAGGTTAGCTTCACCGAATGGTACATAAACATCTTCATTACGTACCTGTGGCTCCTTGTAGTAAGGAACCTGGATTACGTAATCAGGAGAGACGTCTCCAAATTTCATTATCGTTTTAGAATTCGAATTCATATGAATAATTTAGATTAATCTTTAAAGTTTAATATTCATTGGTAGTATAATTGGTAATACCAATAAATAATAAAGAAACTAAAAGAAATTAGCAAACATGAACAAATTAAATCCAGAGCATATTAGAATTGGTGGTGACAACACTTTGTTCATTGAGGAGTTCCTGGATTACCTAGGAAAGGATGTAATCAAACAAATAAAGGTTACTACAAAAAAGAGTGATAATCATTCCAGAGGAAGGCTATACACCTTAGGAATGAAAGGAGAGAAGGAATCAAGTGTTAAATTATTTTAATTATTTTAATTATTTTAATTGTTTTAATCTAAAGACATGGTTATAATAAGAGTGATTAATAATTACAATGAGTGCTTCTACATGAGTGAAGATAAAGAGTATGAATTCTCTAAAGCAAATGAATATGAAGTAGACAACATTCTAGACAATGAATGTGAATTGCTTCACCATGAAGAGAATGATAACTATGGATTGTCTAGATATGAAGTTAGCGAATCTACAAAGAAAAAAATAGAATCCCTAGCATTATACTAAGGATTCATTTTTTAGATTAGTTCATTTTCGTATTATTGACTTCAATACTAGCATCCTTGTAAGAGAATTTAGCATGGATATGCATTCTTATTGCGTACATTATGACTATCAATCCTGAGAACCCGAACAAGATTCCAGCAGCTACTAACACTGAATTATCAATTTGACCTGGAGGAGGAAGTACGAAAGCACCGATTAATAATCCTATAGCTATAGCATAGATTATAGCAATGATGATATGACAAAGAGAATAAAACTGTAAATGTTGTTCTTTAGTTATGTCTGCCATTACAATTTAAGTTTAAATTTAATAAAGGGGTAAACCATATTGTCATGGCTACCCCTTTAATCATTATGAAAGAAATTTGAAGAAATAATCTCTAATTAAGCACCAGCAATCGTTGGGTACTCAGCACAGATGTAGTCTACATGAGCAGAAACACCTTGAAGAGTTACCTGGTAATTATTGCCGTCATCTCTTGCAGCGCCAGTCTGACCAGTGATTGCACTTGCCATCACGTAATCATCTAAACCAACGCAGTGATTTATGCCGTTATAGTCTTGAGCTACCAGAACTACTCTACCTTGTCCAAGAGCATCAACAGCAGCGGCATTGTTAGCATCCATCTTATTGAATGTAGCTGTCAACTCTTGAGTGTAGTAGAGTACTCCAGTGGTGTCATTTCTAGTTAAAGTAGTAGTGTAAGAACCAGTCTCACGAGCTGGAATCAACTCTACCCAATCTGTTACTTTCTCATCTATAGTCACAAGAACCTTGTTGCCTGCTGGTGTAGTGTCAAGCTTAAAAGCACCCTCTTGATAGTTTGCTACAGCTATCTTCTTGATTCCAGAAAGGTTAGCGTCACAGGTCTGAGCTATAGAACTTAATGTTACATTACATGCCATAGTTAAATTGTCCTTTCTTTATTTTTAAGCTTGTTTAGTTGTGATTACAATCATATCATCGAATTTGTACTGAACACCAGCATTGAAGAGCACCTTAAACAGGAACTTATCTTCTTTTTCGTCAAACCAAAGTCTGAACTCATTCTCAGAGCCATCAACATCAGTACCGTAAACGAGGTTCTCTTCAGGAGATGCAACAGCAAGAGCTTTGTCTTCAGCACCCTCTAAACCAGTAACAGGAACTATCTTAACACGTGAATCACCAGGATAAGTGATTGCATCAGTGTTGGCATCAACGATAGGACGGTTAGCGCAGCATACAGCGTTCAAACCTTGGATGTAGTTACGGAATGTACTGTGGCTAACGAATATGGTAGGATTCTGGAGAAGCATTACCGGAGTAAGAGCAGCGTAAGTCTTATCGATAATGTCGATTGCTGTGTAACCTTCTGCAAGAGATACTTTGTGTGAATTTGCAGCATCACTGATAAGTTTGATGAAACCATCGAACAGAGCACCATCAGTATCTTTTACATTCTGCCAGATTTGTTTCTCAAGTTCAGCATTGATTGCATTGATGTTGTTCTCAACGAATTTCTGTTCGAAAGGAAGGGTCTCTTTACCAGCAGCGAACAGTAGTTGTTCGTTCATCCAATATTTCCTCATGTCTTTCCAGCAGAATTCCTTTTGTACTGTCAGAGGAACTACTTCGATAGTTCTAGCAGTGAATGTGTCATCACCTTGAGGGTTCCATCCACAAGAGCTTCCGTCAGCAAGAACGATTGTGCTGTCAAGATAATTAAGTTGGTCTTTGTATTTAACATCAAGCATTTTCTCAACGTGGTCAAGAGTGTTTGCACCAAGAACAGCTTTGGTCAAAAGCTCATCCTTATGGATGTTAATGTATTCAGTTAAAGTGTTTAATTTAATAGCCATTATTGTAGTGTTTTCTTATTTTTAAATTTAGGGTTTGATTATTTTTCTCCACAGCGGAAGATTGCTTTAGCTTTAGGTTGTTTGTTCTGTTTTGAGAAAAGGCTTTCAGCACCAGGCTGTGCAAGCAGCGCATTAACGTTACTCTGAAGAGCATCAACACGGCCAACCAATTCAGCCATAGCAGCTACAAGAGCATCATAAGCTTCTTTAGCGTCAAACTCAGGTTCTGCTTCTGGTTCAGGAGTAGCAGGGATTGCTTCTTCGATAGGATTAGGAGTAGGAGCAAGTTCTTCATCCATCTCCTCTTGTACTGGAGCTTCTTCCTCTTCTGGTTTCTTAATGTCAGCTATAGCACCATCAGCAACGGTGTATACTGTGCCATCTTCAGCAGTGTAATCACCATCAGGAGCAACAACATAAGCGATGTCATCCGGATTAGAGTTGTCTTCAACCTGTACAGCCATACCAACAGCTAATTCATCATCAGAATCCCAGTAAAGAGTTCCATTGTCTGTAGCTACAGAACCAAACTTAGTAAGAAGGGTTCTGAAGAAAAGTTTAAAGTTTTTCTTATTCATAATTTTGGAATAATTTTCTTAGATTTATAGTTTAATATTAGTTTGCTTAAAATAATAAAAGAGAATAACCTAATGACAACCCAACAAAAGGAGTTAGAATAACTTTATTAGAGTAGTAACCAGCACCATAACCAACGGATAATGAAAGATTGAATCTC
>ERZ808277.260-NODE-260-length-19145-cov-3.343688_pt1 | contig 19145 bp, 17 predicted proteins | sample MGYA00521240_ERZ808277 | MGnify/ENA primary metagenome ERZ808277 (study PRJEB31516, sample SAMN03275599) | gut metagenome | biome: mammalia-associated habitat; material: feces | host: Papio cynocephalus | place: Kenya | collected 2012-07-17 ... | reverse complement strand
GTTTGAAGGAGTTTATTTTTTCAAAAGTAACAAATTTTTTCTCTCGGTGCTAACCTCAAAATTCAAAACCCCATCCCATCTAACAATTCAAATTCATTTTGCAACTAATTGCCCAAAATCAAATTTTCTGCACTTTAAAATCCAAATAATCCGCACTTACCAAATTAAAATCAATTCCACCAATCTCCCCCTCAATAGCATCCATATGAGAATTCCCATGCAAATGCCCATAATAGCACCTTTTCACATCATACTGTTTCATTGTTTTATAAAATTCCAAATGCAAATTATTCAAAAGATTTTTAGAAGAAAGTGGAGGATAATGCATAAAAACTATTATTTCTTTATCTTCTCCAAAATTTTCTATTGCACTTTTCAAAGATAATTTCAATCTTTCATTTTCTCTATTTATCATTTTTCTAGATTCTTCTGTGTCCTGCAACACCCAACCTCTTGTGCCAACAATTATCTTATCTTCTACTAAATATGAATTATTATATAAAAAATCTATATTTTCAAAATTATTATCTGATATAAATTTTCTCATACTTGTTAATGTTGTCCACCAATAATCATGATTTCCTTTTAGTAATATTTTTTTCCCTGGCAAATTATTTAAGTATTTAAAATCTAATTTCGTATCTTCTAAATATGTAGCCCATGAAAAATCACCTGGAAGAATAACTGTGTCATCAGGTTTTACTTTTTCTAACCAATTTTGTTTTATTTTTTCTTCATGATTTGTCCAATTATCTCCAAATATGTTCATTGGTTTATTTTGTGTAAAAGATAAGTGTAAATCTGCTATTACATATATTGACATATTTTACTCCTCCTTTTTTACTTTTATATTCATTTTTACATCTGCTATTATTTATTTTTTATTAACATTGTTTTTACCTATAATACTATTTACTATATTGTATTTAACTTATTCTTCACCTAATTTCAAATTAGGTATTGCATTCAGATATAAATCTGATCTTTTTCCATTAATATAATTATAATATCCTGCACATGCTATCATAGCTGCATTATCTGTACATAATATTGGTTCTGGGTAATATATTTTCATATTGTGTGTTTTTTCTAATTCTAGAAATTTTGCTCTTATATATGTGTTAGCAGAAACTCCTCCTGCTAATGCTATTTTATTTATTCCTAACTTTTTAGCTGCTTTTAATACATTAGTTAATAATACATCTGTAACAGTTTCTTCGAAACTTGCACATAAATCAGCTTTATTAACTTCTGGATTTTTATGATGTAAATTTATTATTGCAGTCTTTATTCCACTAAAACTAAAATCTAAATTATCAAAATGTGTTTTTGGTAATGGAATATTTGCGTTTCCTTGTTTTGCTAATTTATCTATTTTAGGGCCACCTGGATATCCTAAACCTATTACTCTTGCAACTTTGTCGAAAGCCTCTCCTATCGCATCATCTCTTGTTTTTCCTAATATTTCAAATTCTTTATAATTTTTTATATGTACCAAATGTGTATGTCCACCTGAAACAACCATACATAAAAATGGTGGTTCTAAGTCTTTATGTGTTATATAATTTGCTGCAATATGACCTTCTATATGGTTTGTTCCCACTAATGGTATATTTAATGTGTAGCTTAATGCTTTAGCATATGAAACACCAACTAATAATGCCCCAACTAAACCTGGACCATATGTACATGCTATATGTGTTATATCCTCAAATTTCATGTTAGCATCTTTTAATGCTTGTTTTGTTACTTCGGAAATTGCTTCAACATGGTTTCTAGAAGCAATTTCTGGAACAACGCCACCAAATTGTTCATGTATTTTTATTTGTGAATTTATAACATTAGAAAGCACTTCCCTACCATTTTTTACTACAGCTACTGAAGTTTCATCACAGCTTGATTCTATTCCTAAAGTTATTACATCTTTCATTTGATATATGCAAAGTTTTTTAATTACTTTGCTCTCCTTTCCTTATTTCATTTCTTTTATCATACAATTATTCTATTTATTTTTACTGTTTTTTTACCGTTTATTCTTAAGTATTTTTTGAGTTATTATTCTATATTAATTTTTCTATTAAGTTTAGTTTATCTATTTTATAAATCAAATCAAATTAAATTTAATCCAAACATTTTCCCAACTACATAAAATATTCCGTTTGATACCCCTTGAATGCATGGTGTTATTATAACACTAGCTAAACCAGTAACCCATATAAGTAGAAAGACTATATATAATACTTGTTGATTTTTATCAAACCAATTTCTTACATTATATGGTAAAAAATGATTTAATATTTTTGAACCATCTAATGGTGGTAATGGAATTAAATTAAATAATCCTAATCCAACATTTATAAGTACTAATTCTAATAAAAATATTTGTACCAAAAATCTTGCTCTTATAGTCATATTGGCTAGTAAATCATATTTTACGCATATAGCAAATATTATAGCAGAAACAAAAGCTAGTACCAAATTCATTAATGGTCCGGCAAATGAAACTATAGCTTCACCTTTAGTCATAGTTATATTTCTTTTAAAATTACGTGGATTCACTTGTACTGGTTTTCCCCATCCAAATCCTGCAATTATTAATAAAGCAAAACCAAATGGATCTATGTGTTTAATTGGATTTAATGTTAACCTTCCTTGATTTCTAGGAGTACTATCACCTAATTTATCTGCTGCAAAGGCATGTGCAAATTCATGGAATGTTATTGCTATTAATATTGCAGGTAATGTTAGTAATAATGTTAATATACTGTCTGTACTATTAAGTCTGCCTACAATATTTACTAAAACAAAAACTCCTAAAATAATATATAAAATTCTTTTGTCAAAATTAAACATAATTTTCCTTTCCAAAATATAATTTTTTGATTATATTTTTAAACATAATACTCAGGAAATTATTGTTAATTTCCTGAGTTGTTTTTTATTATATAGTGCCTATTTTAACTAATTTATAGGTTTCATTGTTGGGAACAATAACACATCTCTTATTGAAGCTGAATCTGTTAACAACATTATTAATCTATCTATACCTATTCCCAAACCTCCTGTTGGTGGCATACCATATTCCAATGCTTGAATATAGTCCTCATCCATCATTCCAGCTTCTTCATCTCCTGCTTCTCTTGCTTCAACTTGTTTTTTAAATCTTTCATATTGATCTATTGGATCATTTAATTCTGAGAATGCATTTCCATATTCTCTTCCACCAATAAACAACTCAAATCTTTCAGTCATACGTGGATCAGATGCTTTTCTTTTTGCCAATGGTGAAATTTCAACAGGATATTCATATATAAATGTTGGTTGAATTAATGTTTCTTCAACATATTCATCAAAGAATAAACTTATAACATCTCCTCTTGTTTCTTTTGTAGGATCTGGAATAATTATATTTCTTTCTTTTGCTAAAGCTACTGCTTCTTCATCTGTGTTTATTTTGTTAAAATCAATTCCTGTAACTTCTTTAATAGCATCAACCATTGTAATTCTTTTCCAAGATGGTGTTAAATCTATATCTTGTCCTTGATATGTCACTTTAGTTGTTCCTAATACTTCTTGTGCACATCTTGAGAACATTTCTTCTGTTAAGTCCATCATATCATTATAATCTTGATATGCAGCATATAATTCTAATTCCGTAAATTCTGGGTTATGTCTAATATCCATTCCTTCATTTCTAAATACTCTTCCCATTTCATATACTTTGTCAATTCCACCTACTATTAATCTTTTTAGATTTAATTCAAGTGCTATTCTTAAATACATATCAATATCTAGTGAGTTATGATGTGTAATAAATGGCTTTGCTGTTGCTCCACCTGCAATTGTATTTAATACTGGTGTTTCTACTTCTAAGTATCCTTTTTCATCTAGTATTTTACGAATTTCTTTTATGATTTTACTTCTTATTTCAAAGCTTTTCTTTACTTCCGGATTTACTATTAAATCTACATATCTTTGTCTGTAACGTAAATCTGGATCTTTTAGTCCATGGAATTTTTCTGGTAATGGACGTAATGATTTTGATAATAATGTTACTTCTTTAGCATGTATAGAAATTTCTTCAGTTCTTGTTTTAAAAACAAAACCTGTAATCCCAATAAAATCTCCTATATCAAAAGTTTTAAATGCTTTGTAGCTTTCTTCCCCTAAATCATTTATACTTACATAACTTTGTATTCTTTCATCACAGTCTTGTATTGTACAAAAAGAAGCTTTTCCCATTATTCTTTTTGCAATTATTCTACCAGCAACTGTTACATCTTTTTCTTCAAATTTTTCATAATTTGCTTTTATTTCACCTGCAGTATTTGTTCTATTAAATTTTGTTATTTCATAAGGATTTTTGTTTTCTTGTTTTAATTTTTCTAATTTCTCTCTTCTTACCATCATTAATTGATTTAAATCTAATTCTTGTTCTTGTGTATTGTTTACTTCATTTTCGCTCATAAACGATCCTCCCTCTTAATAATTATAAACTTACAATATTATATATTAAAATCCTTAGAAAGTAAATAGTTTTACACTGCTTTTCTCAATTCTTTAGCATGGTTTATTGAATTAATTGTTATATCTCCACTTGATATTCTTGCTATTTCTTTTATAACTTCTTCTTCATTTAGTAATTTTATATTTGTAACAGTTTTATCATTTTTTACTTTTTTATTTATATAATAATTATAATCACCTTTTGCTGCTATGCTTGGTTGATGTGTTACACATAATACCTGATGATTTTTAGATATTATTTTTATTTTTTCTCCAACTGATTTTGCTGCTTTACCGCTTATTCCTGTATCTATTTCATCAAATATTAATACTGGTACTTTATCTGAATCTGCAAGAACAGTTTTTATTGCAAGCATTATTCTTGAAATTTCTCCACCTGATGCTATTTTTATTAGTGGTTTAGCATCATCACCTATATTAGTTGAGATTAAAAATTCCACATCATCCAATCCATTTTCTGTAAATTTATTTTCTGTATTAAAATCTATAAAAAGGCTGAATTTTGCATTTGGCATTTCTAAATCTGACAATTCTTTATTTATTTTTTGACTTAAAATCTCACCAAACTTTTGGCGCAATTCATGCATATTTGTACACATTTTTTTCATTTTAATTTCTAATAAATCTAATTCACTTCTTAACTTTTTGTTATGTTCTTCACAATTTTCTATATTATATATTTCTTCTTCAATATTTTGTTTATATTCCAATATTTCATCTACACTATTTCCATATTTTCTTTTTAAAGAATATATTAAATCTAATCTTTGCTCAACTTCATTTCTTTTTTCTTCATCAAATACAAGCTCATTATTCATGTCTGTTACATCTCTTGATAACTCTTGTATTTCATAATAAATATTTTTTAACTCTGTCAATTTTGTTTGATATTTTTCACCTAAACACTCTATTTTTTCAAAACACTTTATAGAATTATTTATAGCCTCTATTGCATTACTACTTAAATTTTGCTCAATTTCAACTAAATTAGTATATATTTTTTCAGAATTTTTCATAATCTTATGAAATTCATTTAATTCGTCCTCTTCGCCTTGTTTTAGATTAGCATCATTTATTTCATTTAATTGATATTTCAATAAATCCAATTTTCTTTGTTTTTCTTTTTCATCACCATAATTTTGTTTTAATTCTTTTTTTATTTCATTATATTTATTAAAAAATTCAATATATTCTGCCTTTTGATTTAATATTTCATCGCCAATAAAATTATCTAAATATTTAATATGTTCCTGTTTTTTCATTAATACTTGATTATCATTTTGTCCATGAATATCTATAATGTCACTCATAAATTCTTTCAATTCATTTACTGTAACAAGTCTTCCATTTATTTTGCATGTATTTCTACCATTATCAAAAATTTCTCTAGAAATTACAACATTCCCATCAACTGAATTTTCATTATTTGGTAAAAATAAATTTAACTCAACAAAAGAATGATTTTCACCTTTTCTTATCATTTCTTTAGAAAATCTTCCACCTGCAATTATTTGTAAAGAATCTATTATTAATGTTTTTCCAGCACCTGTTTCACCTGTTAAAACATTAAATCCATTATTAAACTCTACTGTCAAATCTTCTATTATTCCTATATTTTTTATATGCATTATACTAATCATTTACGAACCTCCTTTTGTCGAACTTATGTTTTTAATTATAGACTCATTTTCTTTCTTTGTCAATATAAAAGTTTAATTTTTTAAAACTTGAATAAACATTCTGTTTTTTTCAAATACTACCAAAAAAGAAAGTGAGGTAATCCCTATGTATAATTTTAGAACAGACATGGCAGATGAGAGAAAAGATATTTACAAAAAAGCCAATAATTTAGAAAACATTCCAGGAATAGAAACATCTGAAAGTACTGTAAATGATAATATAAAAACAAACATTGTTAAAATAACTGATGAACAAGGTGAACAAGCCATTGGGAAACCAATTGGTACTTATGTTACAGTAGATATAAAAAATTTAAAATTAGCAACTGACGAAGATATTCAAAAAGCTTCTGATGTTGTGAAAGATGAACTTAAGAAAATAATAGATTCACATTGTGAAAGTCAAGACGAAATATTAGTAGTAGGACTTGGCAATCAATTTGTAACACCTGATTCGCTCGGTCCTAAAGTGGTCTCAGAAATTGAGGTTACAAAGCACTTTATAAAATACACCCCTCAATATGTTGTAGAAGGAACACGTTCTGTATGTGCTATTGCGCCTGGTGTTCTAGGAACAACAGGAATTGAAACTTCAGAAATAATAAGAGGAATTGTAGATAAAGTACAACCAAAAATGTTAATTGTAATAGACAGTTTAGCTTCAAAAAGTATTGAAAGGATTAGTAGTACAGTGCAAATTTCAGACACAGGTATAGTTCCTGGAGGAGGAGTTGGAAACGCACGAGAAGAATTAAGTGAAACATCAATAGGAATTCCTGTTATTGCTATTGGTGTACCAATGGTTGTAGAATCAGCTGTTTTAGTTAATGATTGTTTAGATTTATTCATAGGCAAACTACAAAATGAAGCAAAATCTAATGATTATCTAAATGAACTAAAAGAAAAAGATAATTATGAAGAAATAAAGGAAAGCTTAAATCCTACAGGATACAATATGATTGTTACCCCAAAAGAAATTGATGATTTGATAGAAAATATGAAAGACATAGTATCTACAGCTATAAACTCAGCTGTCTAGTATCCAAAATTAACTATAACTTCAAATTGAAAAAGTGCCAGACAGCACCTCTGCACCATCTAGCACTTTTTCACACACTATACATCTTCCTTAATAATATTTTTACTACTTAAGTATGTAATCACAAAATATCCTCCATAAACCAAAGCAATAAAAACAGCAGTTATAACAATAGGCCAAACCAAATCGTCAATCTCATTAATAGTCTTCAAAATATTCAACGCAAAACTAATACCAAATATTGAATGCACAATAGCTAAAGCTAAAGGTATCAAAAAGAAAATTGCAATCTGCACAAATAAAGTTCTATTTATCATTTTCTCATCAGTACCAATCTTTCTTAAAATATCGTACCTCTGCTTATTATCAGAACTATCTGTTAATTCTTTCAAAGCCAAAATTGCACTACTTGCAATTAAGAATATAATTCCCAAATATAAAGCTAAAAATATAACTATTGCAGTTAAACCAGTAGCAGCTTCATAAATATCTAATTTACTATTTACAGATAACATATATTTGTCATATGTTTTCACATATATATTTGAAATTTCCTTCTCAATAGCCTGTTTTTCATCTTCACTTTTTGCATTATAATTAGCAATCATATTTTTGGAAATTACATCTTTACTACTTAAAGCTGAATCAGGTAATATTATAATACCCATATTACAATGATTTCCCGCAATATCTATAAATTCTTTCTTACATTCTTGATATTTAGGAACATATTGTTTTCCATTTATTTCTATGTTTACATTTTTATTTAAAGCCATATTTCTTATTTTTATAAACTCGCCATAATCAGCAATAACAATATATTCATTTTCATTTAATGAATATTGTTCTCTTCCATATGCTTTAGCTATTTTATTATATTCACTTAAAGTTATTAAATCTTCTTTGGTATTAACATTTAAAAACGGATATTTTTCTTTAACTTCATCAATAGAATCACCTAAAGCCTGTTCTAATGTTAAATAGTCTATTTTGTACCTATTATAAGTAACAATATCTTTAAACTTACTATTTATATCAAATCCATTTTGCCCTAAAACTTCTTTTATTGATACTTTTGAATCTTCAATTTCTTCTTGAGTTGCATTTTCTTTCAAGCTCTCAATATCTGTTCTTTTAGATATTTGTATATCTACTGGAGTTAATTCAGTAATAGATTTTTTAAATGAATTATTTAGTGATATTGCAGATGATAATACACATATAGTAACAAATAACATTAAGCAAATAATAGTCATTGAAAATACAGTTGTATTTATTTTGCTATTTAACTGTCTTAAAACAAACATATTTGTGTTTTTCAAATAAATAGATTTATTTGTTTTAATTACTTGTAATAAAAATCCAGACAAAGACCAGAAAAATAAAAATGTTCCTACACATCCACCTATTATTGGAATAACCATAGGTTGAAAATTTTCTCCTAATAAACTTTTATAATCAACTGTAACTTTATAATAAGAAAATGCAAGTATACAAATAGAAATTATAAAAATTACAACACATAAAAAAGTATTTTTTATTTTTACTTTTTCATTTTTCTTAATTGCTGTTAATAAATCTATCAATTTGTATTTCGAAATAATAAATGTATTAAATATAAGTACAGCAATATACATTATACTGAAATATATTAATGTTTTTGTACATGCTGATTCTGAAAATACAAACTCAAATTTTGTCATATTAACCTCAAACATTTTAGCAACTAATACAGACATAAATTGTGAAGCAAATACACCTATTAATAATCCAACACCTAGTGAAATAATACCTATTAATATAGTTTCAATTACTAATATTTTTGATACTTGCCTTTTTCCCATTCCAAGTAACATATATGTTCCAAATTCTTTTTTTCTTCTTTTTATTAAGAAATTATTAGCATAAATTATTAAAAATCCTAAAATAACTGATATAAAAACAGAAATACCAGAAAGTAAATTTATTAAAAGTTTTATTATTTCTCTTGATGAACTATTCATTGCAAGCCTTGATTCTTGGCTATCTATTGAATTAAACATATAAAAAATTGCTACACCTAGTATTATTGTAAAAAAATAAATTGCATAATCCTTAAAACTTTTTCGTATATTTTTTAGAGATAATTTAAATAACATCATTTAAATCACCTCCAAGAAGTGTTTGTACCTCAATTATTTTTTCAAAAAATTGTTTTCTTGTATCATTACCTTTTATTAATTCATTAAAAATTTTACCGTCTTTTATGAAAATAATTCTACTTGCATAAGAAGCTGTAAAAGCATCATGTGTTACCATTAAAATTGTACTTTTTAATTTTTCGTTTAGTAACTCAAAAGTATTTAATAATTGTCTTGCTGATTTACTATCTAACGCACCAGTTGGTTCATCAGCTAATACAATTTTAGGATTTGTAATTATAGCCCTTGCAGAAGCTATTCTTTGCTTTTGCCCTCCAGATACTTGATATGGATATTGATTTAATATTTGTGTTATTCCTAATTTTTCTGCAACTTCTTTTACTCTTTTATCAATTTCTTTACTATTTACTTTTTGAATTGTTAAAGCTAATGCTATATTTTCATAAGCTGTTAAAGTATCTAACAAATTAAAATCTTGAAATATAAAACCTAATTCTTCCCTTCTGAATTTATTTAATTTATTTCCTTTTAATTTTGTTATGTCTTGATTATTAATAATAATATGACCTGATGTTACTCTATCAATTGTAGAAATACAATTAAGCAATGTTGTTTTTCCACTTCCACTTGCCCCCATAATTCCTACAAATTCACCATTTTCAACATTAAAACTAATATCATCAATTGCTTTTGTTAAATTAGATTTGTTACCATAGTATTTCTCTATATTTTTTACCTCTAACACATTACTCATAACTAAAACCCCTTTCTTTTATAGCTTAATTATAAATAACTTTTAACTTAGTTGCCATTCATTTACATGACATTATCCTTACATTTTTGTCACATACACTCATAAACACATCAATTTTTTCACTAAAACAGTAAAGTAGGCTAGGTAAAATATATTAAAATGCAGTGAATGCGCAGTTTGGGAGCGTGAGCACACACACATTTTAGCACCCCAAAACGACCAGCAAATGAACGGAATTTTAATATATTTTACCTAGCCGGATACCATCTAGCCTATTCTAACAAAATTTATTATAACTCCCCATAGGAAATGTAATTGCAACCTTAGTTCCCACACCTTTTTCTGATTCTAATTCCAATCCAATCTCTAATTTTTCGCACAATTTCTTACACAAATACAGCCCTATACCAGTAGATTTTTTTCCAATTATTCTACCATTCTCACCTGTAAATCCCTTTTCAAACACTCTACAAATTTCTGAACTTTTTATCCCTATACCATTATCTTTTACAAATAAAATAACTTTTTCTTTTTCTTCCTCAGCAAAAATTTCTAATTTAGAATTTTCATTTTTCCCATATTTAACGGCATTTTGTATAATCTGATTTAAAATAAACACCATCCACTTACTATCTGTATATACCCATCTATCCAATCCATGTAAATCCAAATTTACCTTATTTGTTATTAATAAATTTTTATTTTTAATAACAGCAGTATTTACTATCTCTCGTAACTCTACCTTTCCTATAATATAATCCTTTTCAACAGTATTGCTTCTTGCATAATACAATGCTTGCTCAATATAATCTTCAACTTTATCTAGCTCTTCATCAATACTTTTTCCTGCTTCACTTTTATTATTTTCTATAATCATTTTACTAGTAGCAATTGGTATTTTTATTTCATGAATCCATAATTCTATATATTCTTTATATTCTTCTTGTATTTTTTTATATTTATTTACATTTTCAATCATAGATTTATCAACATCTTGAATTACTTCTTTTAAAATTTTACCTTCTATAAAATTTGGTGTTTCTATTATTTCTGAAATCAAATATTTTTCATATAAATCCTGTAAATTTTTTTCTAATTTATTATAAAATGTTTTTTTATTATAGTATTCTATAGATAATGATATACTTATTAATAATAGTGGAAAAACAATTATATAAATTTTAATAAAATTATGTACATCATATGCTATTAAAAATATTTCTATTGTCACTAAAACTAATATTAACAAACTAATTAACAATATTTTCTCTTTTATAAAATTTTTCAAACTCATATTAAAATATACCCCTGTCCTCTTTTTGTTTCTATTATATCTTGTAAATTTAATTCTTCTAACTTGTTTCTTAACCTTTTCATATTTACTGTTAATGTATTATCATCAATAAAGCTCTCACTTTCCCATAAATAATCCATTATTTCATCTCTAGCAATTATTTGTCCTTTATGTATTGCTAAATAATACAGTATTTTAAATTCATTTTTTGTAAGCTCTATTTTTTTATTTTGACTTTCTATTATACTTTGAGAAATATTTAACACAAATTTTCCACAGTCTATTTTTTCTTGGTTACTACTAGAATTTCTTTTAAGTAATCCAGCTATTTTTGCAAGTAAAATTTGTATATTATATGGTTTAGTAACATATTGATCTGCACCATAATTTAGACTTATTAATTCATCTATTTCATTGTTTCTACTTGTTACCATTATTATTGGAACATCAGAAATTTTTCTTACTTCTTTGCAAATATATTCACCATCTATAAAAGGTAAATTTATATCTAGTAATATAAGGTTTGCTTTTTCATTGATAATATCGTTAATTACATCATCAAATTTTTCTAAACCTCTTGCTTCATATCCATTTTTATTTAAAAATATTTCTAACTCTTTCCTTAATTTTTCATCATCTTCAACTATTAATATTTTGTTCATTTTAATAACATTCCTTTCTGATTATTGCGCCAATTTTACAGATATAGAAAGAACAATTTTTTATTCATTTCCATAAGACTTATGGCATTTCTTTTGGTTTTTGTCATCTTATTTATTTTGAACTAACTTCTTTTACATATAATAAAAAAAGAGTATTAAGAATTTTATTCAAACCCTTGATACTCTAATGTTTTATAATATTGGTGACCCGTACGGGAATCGAACCCATGATTCGGCCTTGAGAGGGCCGCGTCTTAACCGCTTGACCAACGGGCCATATAATTTTGCACTACTTTATATTTATAACATATTTCGCACAAAATAGTCAAGGTTTACATACACATTTTTAAAATTTCTTGTAATCTTTCATCTTGTTTTGTTAAATACAAATATCCAATTAATCCTTCAAAAGCTGTAGAATACATATAATCAGCAGGGTCCGCATTTTTAGGTAAATGATGGTTTTCTGCATTTCGTGCTCTTCTTACTATATCTTTTTCAGAATCTGATAAAATGTTTTCAATTTTTTTCAATAAATCAGCTTGTGCTTTTGCTTTAACATATTTAATAGATTCTATATGTAATTTGTGTGGTTTTAATTTTGTATTATTAACTAAATTGGTTCTAATATACAATTCATAAACAGCATCTCCTACATATGCCCATGTTAACGGAGATAGCATATTTACATCAGTTTCAGATTTTTCTCTATTGATTAATTCTATCATATTCCAACTCCTTAAACAGTATTTTAATACTATAATTAATTCTTCAATATTATGTTTAAATACTATAATCATTTTTTATTCTGTATTTATATACTGTAATTTTTAAGCAATATTTAATATACTTCTTATTTAAATTAGCATTTTTCAATTGTGATTTTACCTATTTTACCGCTTCTAAATTCATCTAATATAATTCCAGAAATCTTCTCGTAATCTATTCTGCCACCTGATAAAATAGCTCCTCTTTTTTTAGCAATAATATCCATAATTTTTAAAATTTTATCATTTTCTTCTTCATCGCTTTTTAAAATTTCTTTAATTATATTTTCATCTAATTTAAATCTTTCAATTACATTTTTTTCATAATTATTAATTAAATACTTTAATAATTGAAATGCAATTTCTGTTTTTTCTAAAATATCATCTTTTATTGTTCCAGTAAATGCAAGATTTAAACCAACTTCCTCAGATTCAAATTTTGGCCACAATACACCTGGTGTATCCATAAGTTCTATTCCTTCTTGCAAACGAATCCATTGTTTTTGTTTTGTAACACCTGGTCTGTTTCCAACTTGTGCTATATTTTTCTTTGTTATTCTATTTATAAAAGATGATTTTCCTACATTTGGAATTCCTAAAATCATTATTCTTATAGATTTTCCAATTCTTCCTTTACTTGCAAATTTTTCCTCATCTTTTTTATATACATTTTGAACTGCTTTTATAACATCATTTATGCCTTTGCCACTATTTGAATCTGTTATAACTGCTGGTATTCCTTGTTTTTCAAAATGTCTAACCCATTTTTTTGTTTCAATTTCATCTGCTAAATCGCTTTTATTTAATACTACTACTCTTGATTTATTTTTTGAATATGTTTTAACATCTGGGTTTTGGCTAGATATGGGAATTCTTGCATCTAATATTTCAACTATTACATCTATTAGTTTTAGGTCTTCTATTATTTGTCTTTTTGTTTTTGCCATGTGACCTGGGTACCAGTTTATTCCGACTTTAGTTAATTTTTCCTCATTATTTTCACTGTTTTTCTTCTCTTTTCTTATTTTTCTTTTTTGATACATATCCATATCTTTCACTTCCTTTTTGATAAATTGTAATTTGTCGCTGAGATTATCCTCCAAATTCTGTTTTAAATTTAAAAATTAAGCACTAAAAATATAGTACTTATTTTTAATGTTTTATATTTATCTACTCTCATCCATAAAATCTTTTAATTCTAGTTGTTCGTATTTCTTACTTTTATCATTGGCTTTGTTTTTTTCTTTATAAAAATTACAACAATCTGTAATAAAGCAGTTTTCGCACTTGCATTTGGATTTGCATATGTGTTTGCCTTGTAGCAAAATCATTGTATGTGCAATTTGATATGTTAAATAGTCTCGTGGTAAACTATTTTCTAATCTATCTTTGACAGCCTTTATTTGATATCTATTAGAGAAATCTGGATTTTCTGCCCATTTTTCTCCAAAAATTCTTGATGCCGTTCTAAAAACATTTATATCAACAACAATACTTGGCATATCAAAGCCTAATTCTAGCATACAATCCGCGCTTTTCTCTCCTACACCAGGCATATTTAATAATTCTCCTCTAGTTTTGTCAACAGATTCTTTTTTTATATTCCAGATATTACCATTATAATACTTTTGTATATATTCAGAAAGTGAAATTATTGTTTTAGCTTTCTTTTGTGGCATACCAGCTACTTTTATTACTTCTATCATCTCATTTTCATCAGCATTTAACACTTCATCAATAGATTTGTATCTATCCATAAAAGCTTTAACTGCTTTTGTTTCATTTTCTAAGGTAGTTCTTAATGATAAAATAATTGCAATTAAAGTATAATATGGATCTTTTCTTTTTTCTTCTAGGGGATGAGATGGTCTAGGATACGTTTGATTCTCTACAAAAGAATATTTTTCACACAATCTGAGTATTATAGTTAATAGTCTCTTGGCATCTTCACTTTTATTATACATTTCAATATTCTTAATAATCGCAATTTTGGCTTGCTCATCATTTTCTATCATTTAAAAACCTCTCTTATTTCTTTTTCTGAATACTTCAAATAATATTGATTATTTTCATTCTTATCAATTTGAGCAACAGTTTTATCATAGCCAAGTGGTTTTAAAACATTGCTTAACGGATAAGTATTTTCTTCTATTTTTAAATTCCCATTGAATTTTTGATATTCAAACGGAATTTCTGTAGTTACTGTCTTATATTCACCTTTTCCATTCATAAAACAATATGCTCTAACAATTTCAACTTGTTCTCCTTCAGATAAATATTTGTCATTAATTATATCCTCCATGTAATCTTTGACGTTTTCTCTAAGAATTCCTTTCATCTTAATTCCATCATCTATGCCAATTATATATTCAAAATCATTTTCTTTAATGCTTGAATATATTTGATTTGCCTTATTATAAGCTCTTTCTTCAATATTTCCTTCTTCTTTATCACTTTTTTCTAAATTTTTAATATCATACAAGCTATAATATTCATAACTCGCATCATTTATCTTATTCAATATTTTTGTTACAATTTCAAATTTATCTTTGTTCTTGGTTGCTATTAATATCTTTTTCATTTATTTCTCCTTCTAATACTAGATTATAATTTCTTTTATCCATAGTATAAATTTTTCCTCTTGATATTTCTTCATGTTTTCTTTTATCTAAACACAGAATAATTTCATTCAAAGGTAGTACATTAAATTGATTTTCAACATACTCTAAATTATTTCTCTCAATCTCTCTTCTTGTCATATATTCTGTCGTGTTCTTTTGTCTGCCATATGTAAATTTAGCAGGTCTTAGAGCAAAAGGAATAAAATTACATCCTAAAAATGATGATGCTTTAAATCCTAAATTAGGATTAATTGTAGTTGTTATCGCTTGTAAATTTTTATTTACTTCTCCTCGTTCTTTTAGTTCTCTCCACTCTTGTTCTACTTCATTTATTGAATATTGAAATAAAGAGCTCATTATATTTTGTGGAGCTGAATTTGAACACCATGCTCTTGTCATTTCTAATGTATTTTGGGATTCAATTCCTAAATAATGTAGTAATTGTTTTTTATATATTCTATCTTGTTTAGAAAATGATACCCATGCTATAGGTAATGCTTGTCCTTCAACAAATGCACCATACGATACAAATTCATCGTTTCGTGGTGTATGTAAATAGTGACAGTTTCTAGCTATAAATTGGCTAATTTCTTTATCAACTTTTTTATAAATAATATTTTCTAATAATATCTTTCCTTTATTTTCAGAGCTATTCAATGTTGACATAATCTGCTTTGTAGAATTATTATCATATAAATTACTTAATCTATTAATTTGATTTTGTATTTCTATATTAATTAATTCATAATTTAAGTTCACTCTTTTATCTGTTAAATACTTTATAAATATATCTAATTTATTTGTTCTATTATTTATTCCACTGTTTATTTCTCTAAGTAATGCTTGGTCACCTTTAAATAATTCTTCTATCTTATATGAACACATCTTTATTAGAACTTGATATTCTAAATCTGTTTTACTTATATATTCTTTTCCTTTTAAAAATTTATCTAAATTTCTATCTAAATATGCTTTTATAACTTCTAAAAATGGATTAAAAATCCATTCAAAATGCTGTCTATCTATCGAATCTACATCTTGTAATTGTTTAAAATTTTGGTTTTCTTTTTCAATTCGTTCTAACTCTTTAGTTACCACACTTGTCACTTCATCTTTTGAAAGTTCAGTTGTGTCTATATAAATTCCATTGTAGATTGAACCTATCAAATTTCTAGTTTTATCAATACCATCCCTATTATTTCTTTCTAATACTTCCTTATACGCATCTAATATACTTTCATAAGATTCAGGATTTCTACTATATAATCTTTCAGCTGATTTTTCATTATTTATATCCAAAAAAATTGTTGTAAATTGTGCTGTATCCATTTCACTAATATTGTGACCTGTTAATGCATAACATCCTTCTCTTTTTACAATATCATTATTTATAAACTGTAATATTCTCTTTCTTATCAAATCAGATTTAGCAATTATAGCCACAATACTATTAACCTCTTTGCTATATAAACTATCTTCTTTCAGTATTTGTTCATCTACATATAGTTTTCCATCTAATATTTTTAATTCTTTTAAAGATTTTTCAATAGTTCGGTTCCATTTGAAAACTTCTTGTAATATTCTCTTTTCTTCTCTAATATCATTTTTATATAAGCTTTCAAGATTAGGATTTATAGTTGTTTTTTGAAATATACAAAATGCTATATATCTATATAATTGTCCCGTATCTAAAACATTAATATTATACTTTTTCTTTAAACCATCCAACAATATATTTTTTCCAGAAGCAACTGGTCCAATGATAAATAAATTTTGGTTCATATTTTCCTCCAACTAATTATTATAATAGTTTATTTTCTCTAGTTGTTTCACTTATCATATTATAGTACAAAAATGTACTAAATTCAATATATTGTCAAAAAAATCAATCTACAATTAAAAAGTTTTTTTAACCAATTCATGTAATATATTTTCTATGTGAATTTTTCACATTATTTTGATTAACCATAGCATATTCCATTGTTGTATCTATTTTTATATGTCCCAACAATTTTTGTACTTGTTCTATTGGCATACCTTTATCTATTGCCATTGTAGCCATTGTTCTTCTAAATTTATGTGGATGAACTTTATTTATATTTGCTCGTTTTCCTAAGTTTCTGATAACTATTTCAATTCCTGATATTCCTAATCTGTTATATGGTTTTATTAATAATACGAATAATGCTTCATTGTCATCTGTTCGAGTTTCCAAGTATTTTTCTATATACATTTTACTTTTGGCACTAAAATAAACTTCTCTTTCGCTATTACCTTTACCTAAAACAATACAATTTCTTTCCTGAAAATTCATATCTGATATATTTAATTTAGTAAGTTCGCCAACTCTCATACCAGTTGAAATTAATAGTTCTAATATTGCTGAATCTCTTACATTTGAACATGTATCTCTTAATTTTTCTAAATTTTCATCTGTTAATGTTTCTTTAACTTTCTTAGTCGATTTTACTTTGTGTATCCTTCTTACAGGACTTTTTACAATATAATCTTCGTTTTCTAGCCAAGCAAAAAAGCTGGATAATACTCTTCTCATATTATCTATAGTTGTCATTCCTGCATTAGAATTGCTTTTATAATCTGATAGATAATTTCTTAATTTTTCTGTTGTTATTTCACTGATTGGAAGATTAATTTTTTCAAACATTCTACTTATAGTATCTTTATAATAATTTAATGTTTTAATTGAACATCACTCAATTTCTTTTGAAGAGATAAATCTTTTTTAAATTTCTTCATTATTCCTTTGCATTTCTTCTTTACTTTGTTCTAATTTCTCAATTTTATAATATACGCATATTTCTGTTAGTATCTCTTCTAATTTTAATCTTTGGTTATTGTTTAAAAAATCTGTAGTTTCATTTACTACATTTTTAACAAATAACTCTTTCAAAAAATCTCCTCCTTATTATTTTTCTTTGCAATACACAGAACTACATATATTATACTATGTTTTCAATTATTTACATAATTCAAGGTCAAAAACGTGTATACTTACAAACCCGTATGCTCATTTACATATATCTTTCATATTATTTGAGAACCTAATCTCAGCGACAACTTACTATTTTTCCAACTAATTACTAAATTTTATTTTGTAATTGATTATTTAATATCTTTAAATCTTCTCTTTCATATTTATTATGTCCTTTTAAACTTTTTTTGTACTTCCAGCACTCGATTGCTTGTTCTAAACTTTTATCTTTATTATCCTTGAAAAAATCTCTAATATAAGTGTTATATTCAAATTGTTTATCAATAACTGTTTTATTTTTCTTTTTATCTTCTAATATTTGATAATATGCATTTATTGAATCTTGATAGGTTTTACCTGAATTACTCTTTAACCATTTTTGAAAAGAAACATTAAATGAAAATTTATTTCCTATTTGTTCTTTATAAAATGCTCTATGCTTTTCTGAGCATACAAAATTTTCTTCTATAATTGTATCAAGGGTTATTTCATTATGTTTTGCACTTCTTTTAGGCGTATGGCTTTTATAAGTTTTTTCTCCAGTTTCTAAAAAGTGTGCAATTCTTTCAGTTAATTCTATTTTTCCACCTGTCGTTTGTAAACTATTTTTTCTACAAAATTCAATTAATTCTTCTTTTAAATAATAATATTCTCTAAATTCTTTACTAT